>Ga0160432_100054_pt1 | contig 139739 bp, 125 predicted proteins | sample HID1971M_E0MG_FD_108250 | JGI IMG/M metagenome (GOLD analysis project Ga0160432, IMG submission 108250) | Enriched millipede-associated microbial communities from UW Madison campus, WI, USA - HID1971M_E0 MG | ecosystem: Host-associated > Arthropoda: Insects > Digestive system > Unclassified ... | reverse complement strand
GCTCACCGGCGCGGCCGCGCAGTCGACGCCGGTCGCGACCGCGACCGTCCGCCTCACGCCGGGCGCGTGGACGGCGGAGCCGGGCGACCCGCCGCCCGGCGACGACGCCGGGACCGCCGTCCAGGTGGACGTCACCGACCCGCTCGGCCGCCTCGCCGCCGTGCACGCGGAGGCGTGCGCCGAGCGCCTCGTCGCGTCCGGGGTCACCCTCCGCGTCACCGGCGTCGAGGCCGCCACGGTCCGCACCGCGGACGGTGAGGCGCCCGGCGGGCGGGTGACCCTCGCCGTCGACCCCGTGCCCGGCGGCCCGGCGGTGCGCCTCGTCGAGGTCGCCGGCACCACCCTGCTCACCCCCGCCGCCGGCGCCGCGTGGACGGGCGACGACCTCGCCGGCCAGGCCGACGGCCAGGTCGTGCTCGACCTCGTGCCGGCGCGCTGCGACCCGCACGTGGTGGCCGAGGACAAGCGCGGCACGTTCCTGCCCGTGCACGCCGAGGTCGACGGCGCGCCGCAGCCGGTGATCTACGTGCCGATGACCGACCAGCAGCGCGCCGCCACCTACGGCCTGGTCCACGACGCCTGCGGCTGGGGCTAGGACCTGCTCGCACGACGCCGGAGCGGGTGAAGTTTCGCCCGCCGCTCCTCTTATTGAGGCGGCGTCAGTAGTCTCCTCCTGACCCGTCGACGGTGACGGGGCCACGGCAAGCGCCGTGCCGACGTCCTGCGTCATCGACGACGCGGAGTGAGGCTCCGATGAACCCGAACACCCCCGTACCCCGCGGCACGCGCGGCCCCGCCACGTCCACCGCCGTCGCCATCGCGGCCCTCGCTCTCGCTGCCCTCGTCGCGCTGGTGGTGCTCCTCCTGCTCAACGGGCAGGTCGCCGACGGCGCCACGCGCCTCGACGCCGGCGCCGTCCAGGTCGACGACGGCGCGGCGCGCCTGTCCGAGGGCAGCACGCAGCTCGCCGACGGCGCCGGCACGCTGTCCGACGGTGCCGGCGACCTCGTCGACGGCACCGCCCGCCTCGCCGACGGCACCGACGACCTCTCGTCCGGCACGGCCGAGCTCACCCGTGGAGCCGCGGAGCTGTCCGAAGGGCTCAACGACCGCCTGAGCCCCGGAGCCACCCGCGCCTCCGACGGCATCGTCGAGCTGCACGACGGCACGGTGCGGCTCCGCGCCGGCGGTGTCGAGCTCGCCGACGGCACGTCCCAGCTCCACGACGGCAGCGTGACTCTCGCCGTCGGGGCAGGCGACCTCGCGGACGGCGCCGCCCGCGCCGACGCGGGTGCGAGCCGGCTGGCCGCGGGGTCGGGCAAGGCCGCGGACGGCGCCCTCACCGTGGCGGGCGGGGCGTTCGCCCTGCGCGACGGCAACCAGGTCGCCGCCGACGGCGCCGGCTCGTTGGCCTCGGGCACGGCCCGCCTCGCGACCGGCTCGAGCGCCATCGCCGACGGTGCGAAGCCGCTCGCGGCGGGGGCGAGCTCGGTCGCGGCCGGCACGACGGCACTCGTCACCGGCAGCGGCGCGCTGGCCCAGGGTTCCGGCGATCTCACGGCCGGTGCGGCCGCGGTCTCCGACGGGGTCGCCAGCCTCTCGCAGGGACTCGACACGCTCATGGACAGCGGCCCGCAGCTGGACGCGGGCGCGAAGACCGCCTCGGACGGTGCCGCCACCCTCGCGTCGGGCGCCAAGGCGCTGCTCGCCGGCACCCGGCAGGCCGCCACCGGAGCATCGACGGCGGCCGGGGGCGCGACGAGTCTCGCGGCCGGCGCCGACCAGGCTGCGATCGGCGGCGCGAAGCTCGCCGACGGCCTCAAGGCGGCCCAGGCAGGCGCCTCGGACGTGGCGGCCGGGACGTCCGGGATCGCCCAGCAGCTCACGGATCTCGCCTCCGCCACCGCGGACCCCGACGCCCGCGCCAGGCTCCAGCGCCTTGCCGCTCAGGCGGAGAAGGTCTCGGCCGGTGCGTCGGGAGTCGCCGACGGAGTCGAGCAGAGCCGTGCCGGTGCGGCGACGCTCGCCGGCTCTCTCGAGGAGCTCGCCGGCGGAGCGGCGAGCCTCCGTGCCGGCGCCCAGCGCCTCGACGCGGGGCTGAACGACGACGAGGAAGGCCTCCTCGCAGGAGCGACGAGGCTCTCGGCCGGCACCGCCGACCTCGCGGCCGGCACCGCCAAGGTCAGCGACGGCGTCTCGGCCGTGCTCGCCGGCGGCAAGCAGCTCCAGGCCGGCGCGAGCACGGCCGCCAGCGGGGCGAGCAAGGTCGCGGCGGGCTCCGTCGACCTCGACGCCGGGATGAAGGATCTCGCCGGCAAGAGCGTCGCGCTGAACGACGGCGCGCAGCGAGTCTCGACCGGCAACGCCACCATCGCGGAGAGCACCGCGACGCTTGCGGCCGGCGTTGCCTCGGCCGACACCGGCGCACGCTCTCTGGCCACCGGGACGGCGGCGCTCGCGGCCGGTGCCGACCAGCTGGCCGAGGGCTCCCTGCAGGTTGCAGCGGGGACGGACCAGGTGGCGGTCGGCGCGGCCGAGCTCGCGGGCAAGACGCCCGCCCTCGCCGCCGGGGCCGAGACGGTCTCCGCCGGCAACGCGCGGCTCTCGGCCAAGCTGGGCGACGCCGAGGCGGGCGCGTGGCGTCTGACGACAGGGCTCGACGACGCGGAGGCCGGCGCGACCCGCCTGGTGGACGGACTGGACGAGCTCGCGACGGGCGCCACCGACGCCGCGGCGGGCGCCGAGCGGCTCAGCAAGGGCAGCGTGCGCCTGGACGCAGGGGCGGCCGAGCTCGCCACGGGCTCCGGCGACCTGGCCGACGGGGCGGGACGGCTGCTCGCGGGGGCGACGCAGCTGTCGACCGGCAGCACGGACCTCGCGGACGGGGCGGCCACGCTCGCGGCGGGCACCACCGAGCTCGCGGACGGTACCGGCACGATGAAGTCTCAGATGGATTCCAGCCCCGCCGGGGGCGCCGCGCTCGGCGGTGGCGGCCTGCTCGCCCTCGGCCTTCTGGCGGCCGCGGCCGCCGCGGCGCTGCACGTCCGGCGTCGCGCCTGACGACCGCAACCCGGGTGCACGGACGGCCCGGCCCGGCGCTCAGGGGAGCGTCGGGCCGGGCCGTCCGTGTGCGCGGTATCAGCGGCGCCCGGTCACAGGTTGCCGAAGATGATCTCCCACAGGCTCTTCACCCGGACGGTGGTGGTCGTCGTGGCGGGCTCCGTGGCGTCGTCGCCGGAGTAGCGCAGCTCCACCTCCACGGTGCCAGGCTTGAACGGCCCCGCCCACAGGCGGGCGTCGCCCTTCTTGTTCAGCGTGGCGGCGTCGACCTTTGTGCCGTCGACCGTCGCGGTGACCTTCCCGGTGGGCGTTCCGTCGGGGGTCTCGACCGACACCGCGAGGCGCACCGGCTGGAACCAGGCGACGGCGGTCCTCGGGGCGTCGACGGTGAGGGTCGGCGTGGCCTTGGCGGGCTCGGTCACCTCGATCGGCACGGTCACCTCGGTGCCGGTCGCGGCGCCCGCCAGGGTGAGCGTCGTGGCGCCCGCGGGGGCTTCGACCGGCAGCGTGACGGAGACCGACGCCGTGCCGATCGCGTCGTCCGGCGTGGTGCCGGCGGCGGTCGTGACGGCGGCGGCGCCCAGCGTCTGGTCGCCGAGGGACACCGTGAGCTCGGAGTCGGTCACGTCGCCGGGGGCGGACATCGACCAGGACGAGACGTCGAACGCGACGGTCGCGCCGGGCTCGTACGACTCGGGGGCGTCGGCCGGGAACGAGACCCCGACGGCGCGCTGGCTCGGGTCGACGGCGAGCGGCTCGTCGGCGGCGAAGGTCGCCATGTAGTCGACGAACGCCGCGAGGTCGGCCTTGCCGGTGTCGCGGGCGTTCGCGCCGTCCGCGAAGGCGCGGAAGTTGTCGCCGCCCGACGCGAGGAACGAGTTCACCGTCACGGAGTACGACGCCGCCGGGTCGACGGTCTCGCCGTCCAGCCACATCCCGGTGATGCGGTCGCCCTCCTCGCGGTTCGCGTCGAAGGTGTACGTGAACCCGTCCGAGACCCCGAGCCGCAGGAACGGGCGCGACGGCACGTTGCCGTCGGCGTCGCGCTGCCACTGCTGCTCGAGCACGGCCTTGATCTGCTCGCCCGTGAGGTCCATGTTGACGAGCGTGTTGGCGAACGGCTGCACCGCCGCCGCCTGCTTGTACGTGAGCGTGCGCGGGAAGGCGTCCGTGCCGGAGCCCACCATGTCGGCGCGCAGGCCGCCCGGGTTCATGAACGCGATCTGCGCCTCGCCCGACTCCGGGGCCTCGGTGGCCCAGCGCTGCACCTCGGCGACGAGGTTGCCGAGCGTGGACTCGCCCCCGCGGTTCTCCGCGCCGGACGACAGCTTGGCGCGGTTGAACGCCCCGCCGATCTCGCCCAGCGGCTCCGCGCCGAGCACGTCAGCCTCCTTGACGGCGTCGGCGACGATCGTCTCGACGTCAGGGTCCGCCGGGTAGGCGCCCGCGAGCGGCAGGATCCCGGTCTCGACGCCGACCGGCTCGCCGGTCGCGGCGTCCACCGAGTACACGAGCTGGTTGAGGTTGTAGCCGTACTGGCCCGCGGAGACGACCGGGCGCTCCGTGACGGCCTCGCCGGCCCACGCGTCGACCGGGAACGCGCAGTCGTAGGCGAGGTGCGTGTGCCCGGAGACGATGGCGTCCACCTCGGGGCTCACGTCGTTGACGATGCTGGCGAACGCGTTGTCCGCCGTCGGCATCGCGGCGCAGTCCGTGGACTCCGCGCCCTCGTGCACCAGCATGACGACGAGGTCGGCACCCTCGGCCTTGAGCGCGTCGGCCTCCTCGTTCGTCGTCTCGACGATGCTCTGCACCTCGAGGTCGGCGATGCCCGCCGGGCTGACGAGGGCGGGCAGCTCCTCGGTGACCGCACCGACGAAACCGACCTGCACGTCGCCGAAGTCCTTGATCCACGTGGCCGGGACGGCGTCGTCGCCGGTCGCCTTCATCTTGAGGTTGGCGGCCACGTACTGCCACTGCGCGCCGCCGTACGGGTTGGTCTCGGCGTCGTAGGGCGCCATCACGCGGTTCACCAGGTCGTCGTAGCCCTGGTCGAGCTCGTGGTTGCCGACCGCCGACACGTCGAGGCCCGCGGCGTTGAGGGCGTCGATCGTGGGCTTGTCGTGCTGGATGAACGACTCGAAGGTCGACGCGCCGATGAGGTCGCCGGCCGCCGCGAACACGGTGTTCGGGTTCTCGGCGCGCAGCTGCTGCACCGCGCCGGCCAGCACGGCGGCGCCGGCCTCGGTGCCGTTCGCCTGGATGCGGCCGTGGAAGTCGTTGGTGGCGAGGATCTGGACGTCGACGATCGGGTCGGCGCTGGCGGACACGGCGCCGGCGGTCGTGACCCCGGCGAGGGCGAGGGTCACGCACGCGACGCCGGCGGTCCGCCGGCGGAGGATGGGCCGAGCAGAGGACATGGGGTGCTCCCGGTGACAAGGACTGTGGTGGCCGTCACCGTAGCGGGGTCGTGCGACAGCGGCATGACGACCGCGAGAACCGGGGAAGAACGCCAGCCCCGGGCGGGCTCCGTACTACCTCGCCGGGTCCCGTACTACCTCGCCGGGTCCGGTGCTCACGGGCTCCGCCGTCGGGTCGCTCAGGTGGCCCGTGCGGCGCAGCCACCACTCGGCGAGCAGCGTCGTCAGGGGCGGGACGGCGGCCGCGAGCGCCACCAGCGTGCGGAACCAGCCCCAGCGGAGCTTCACCGCGGCGACCAGCGCGACCACCACGTACGCGACGAACGCCGCGCCGTGCAGCCGGCCGAACAGCCAGACGCCCGCCTCGGTCGTCTCCGTGACGTACTTGAGGAACATGCCGACCAGCAGGCCAGCCCAGGTGAACGCCTCGATCACGGCGATCGCCGCGTACACGCGGCCGGTGCGGGACAGGGGCTGGCGGGCGGACGACGGGGACGCGGCAGGCATGCGGGACCTCTCGGGGTGCGGGCGGTCGGGCCAGTCTGCCCGACGTCGGCCGCTCGCCGTCGCGGGGAAGTGACAGCCCGTCGGGTCAGGCGAGGGGGCCCAGGGCGGCGCGCCGGTCGGTGCCGGACAGGGCGGCCGCGAGCGCGGGCTCGTCGAGGGCGTCGACCAGCCGCTTCTCCTCGAACCGGAAGTGCGTCTCCATGACCGCGTCGATGCCGTCCAGGTGGCGCTCCAGCGTGGCCGCGTCGGCGTCGGCGTCGACAGCCCGGGAGAGCTCACCGAGCAGGTGGTCGAGCGTGCGGTGGTCGCGCTGCAGCTCGGCGACGACGACCGCGAGGTCGGGGCGCAGGTCGAGGAGGGCGGTGAAGACGCTGGTGTCCTCGCCGCGGTGGTGCCCCTCGAGCGCCTGGCAGAACCCGTGGCAGTAGAGGCCGAGCAGGCGGCGGGGGTCGGCGGCGTCGGCCGGCGCGGGGGCGGCGTCGTCGGCGGTGACGACGGCCTCCCGCGCGACCTCCAGCGCGTCGCGGAGGCGGGCGTGGACGGCGAGCAGCACCTGCCCCCACGCGACAAGACGGGCGGCGGGGTCGGCGGTGCCGGAAGGATCGGCGGGCGGGGCGGTGGTCTCGGGGGACGAATCGGTCACGATGCGTCCGAACCTAGCAGCGGGCCTGGCGGCGGGCCGCCCGGGTACGGTGTCGGCCGTGCCCGACACCCCCACCACGGCCGACCGCGCGCTGATCGGCGCGCCCGACGGCGACCTGCTGCACGTCATGAGCCTCAACGTCCGCTGCGCCATCGACGACACCGTGCCCGGCAGCCCGGACCACTGGCCCGACCGCGCGCCCCTCCTCACGGAGCTGCTGGCCCGGGAGCGGCCGACGCTGCTCGGCGTCCAGGAGGCGCACTTCGGCCAGCTCACGACCGTCACCGGCGCGCTGGGCGACGGCTACCGGTCGGTGGGCCACGGCCGCGAGGGCGGCGCCGCCGGGGAGCACTCCGCGATCCTCTACGACGCGCGCCGGCTGACGCTGCTGTGGTGGGACCAGTACTGGCTGTCCGACACGCCCCGGCTGGCGGGGTCGACGTGGGACCACGTCTACCCGCGCGTCGTGACGTGGGCCCGGTTCCGCGACGAGCGCACCGGTCGCGAGCTGCTGCACGTGAACTCGCACCTGGACCACGAGTCCGCCGACGCCCGGGAGCGCGGCGCCCGCGTGGTGCGCCAGGAGATCGAGGCGGCGGGGCTGCCGGCGGTGTTCACGGCCGACGCGAACGCCCCGGCCGGGGCCTCCGCCCCGTACGACGTCCTCGTCACCGACGGCGGCCTGCTCGACACGTGGGTGGCTGCCGACCGCCGGCTCACCCCCGACGTCGGCACGTTCCCGAACTACGGCACGCCCGTGCCCGGTGCGGACCGCATCGACTGGGTGCTCGCCACGCCCGGCACCGACGTGCTCGCCGCGACGATCAACACCTGGACGAAGGACGGTCGGTGGCCGAGCGACCACACGCCCGTCCAGGCGCTGCTGCGCCTCGCATGACGCCGTCGAGCGTCTCTGCGCGTCAGGATTCGGCTGCCGATTCCTGACTGGCAGGGACGCTCGCCGATGAGTCGGGCCGCCGCGCGTCGTCCACCCGTGCATGACGCAACCTGCGGACGCACGACCCGTCGGCCCCGCGGACTCGGACGCCCTGGGCCCGGAACGCTTCACCGGCGGCGGGGTGCGGCTGTGCTACCAGTCCCTCGGCGACCCGGCCGACCCGACGATCCTGCTGGTCGGGGGCGTCGGGTCGTCGATGGACTGGTGGCCGGCCGACCTGTGCGCGGCGCTGGCCGGCGGGGGCCGGTGCGTGGTGCGCTACGACCACCGCGACACCGGCCGGTCCACCAGCTGCCCGCCCGGCGCGCCGGACTACACCGGCCGCGACGTCACCGAGGACGCGCTGCGCGTGCTCGACGCCGTGGGCGCCGAGCGCGCGCACCTGGTGGGCCTGTCGATGGGCGGCGCCATCGTGCAGGAGCTCGCGCTCGAGCACCCGGACCGCGTCGCGTCGGCCACGCTGATGTCCACGACGCGCGCGTTCGCGGGGCCCGACGACGTCGCCCTGCCGCCGTCCGACCCCGCGCTGCACGGCCTCTGGGACGGCCCCGCCCCCGACCCCGGCGACACCGCCGCGCTCGTCGACGCCGCCGTCGCCGAGGACCGCGCGCTCACCGGCCGGGGCGACTTCGACGAGGCCCGCACCCGCGCCGTCGCGACCCGCGCCGTCGAGCGGTCGACCGACCCGACCGCCGGGACGAACCACTTCGCCGCGGAGCCCGGGGCCCCGTTCGAGGGCACCCTCGCGGACCTCACCGTGCCGACGCTCGTCGTGCACGGCAGCGTGGACCCGCTGTTCCCCGGCCACGGCGCGGCGCTGGCGGCGGAGATCCCCGGGGCGCGGCTGCTGGTGCTCGACGGCGTCGGCCACCAGGTCGCGCCGCCGTCGTCGTGGGACGTGCTGCTCCCGGCCCTGCTCGAGCACACCGCCGAGCGCACCACCGAGCACACCACCGAGCAGACGCCCCGGTAGCGGGGCGAGGATGGGCGTCATGTCCTCCCTCACCCTGACCACCTGGGGCCACGCCGGCGTCCGCCTGGAGCGCGCCGGGCACGCCCTCGTCATCGACCCCGGCACGTTCACGGACCCGCGGATCCTGGACGGCGCCGACGCGGTGCTCGTCACCCACGAGCACCCCGACCACCTGGACGCGCCCCACCTCGCCGGTGTGCTCAGCGAGAACCCGGCACTGGAGGTGTGGGCGCCGCGCGCCGTCGCCGACGGCCTGGTCGAGATGGTCGGCCCGGCCGTCGCCGGGCAGGTGCACGCCGTCGACGGCGGCGACACCTTCGCGGCCGCCGGGTTCGCCGTGCAGGCCCTCGGGCACGTGCACGCGACCATCCACCCCGACATGACACCGCCCGCGAACGTCGCCTACCTCGTGGAGGGGGCCGTGCTGCACCCGGGCGACTCGTTCACCCCCGTGCCCGACGACGCGCAGGTGCAGGTGCTGGCGCTGCCCGTCGCGGGGCCCTGGATGAAGCTCGGGGAGGCGGTCGACTACGTGCGTCAGGTGGCGCCGCGCGTCGCCGTCCCGATCCACGACGCGATCCTCAACGACGCCGGCCTCGCGCTCGTCGACCGCGTCGCCGGCGGGCTGGGCGGCGTCGAGTACCGCCGCCTCGCGCACGGCGAGCCCCTCGACGTGCCGCTCTCCTGACCTTCAGCCGCGGCTGAGCGGCACGACGTCGGCGAGCGGCGCCTGCAGCTCCGCCGACCCGCCCGCGGGCCGGAACCCCAGCGCCACGTTGATCGCCAGCATCGGGGCGTTCGTCTCGTTGTTCCACGTGGAGATGCGGCGCGCGGCGGGGCGCAGGCGCGTGTGCTCGCGCAGGTTCACCGCCTTGAGGAGCATGCCGAGCCGGTGACCGCGGTGCCCGGGCAGCACCACGGTGCTGTCCTGCTCGGTGAGCTCGGGGCGGTCGTCGTCCGCGACGAGCAGCGTCATCCCCGCCAGCGTGCCGGTGCCCAGGTGCTCGGCGACGGTGACGAGGCCGGTCCGGCCGCTCTCGGCCCGCTTCGCCTCCTCCAGGCGGATGCGTGCGCCGTCCCACCGCTCGGCCTCGAGCGCGAGGCCGCCGTTCGGCTCGTCCTCGGACAGGCTGTGCTCCAGCGCCGCGAGCTGGTCGACCCACCGCCCGGGCGCCGGGTCCTGCCAGGTGTGCAGACGGTAGGCGTCGCCGGCCCGAGCGGCGGCGTCGGCCGCGAACCGGTCCACGACGTCGTCGGGCAGCGGGACGTCGAGCACGGAACGGCGCGCGACGATCTCCAGGCCCAGCCCGGCCCGGCGGGCGAAGCGCATGCCGGGCAGGTCGGCGGAGACGTGCCCCGGCCCCTCCCGGGGCGCGAGCGCGTCGGGGGCGCCGGCGGGCGGTTCGTCGGCGAGCTCGACCTCCGCGAACACGGTGGTGCGGCACTCGGTGAGCGCGACCCGGCGCAGCCGGTCCGCGATCGCCGACCCGATCCCCTGCCCGCGGTGGGAGGGCAGCACGGCGATGCGCACGACGACGAGGTGGCGGTTGTCGGAGACGGGCAGGACGAGCACGCCGTGCCCGACGACGCGCGGCGCGCCGTCCTCCGCCTCGCCGTCCACCGCGACGAGCCGGTGGCACCGCGCGTGCTCCTGATGACGGTCGCCGACCAGCAGGTCGACGGCGCGGGGCGCGAGGTCGTCGTGCCCCAGGTCGGCCAGGCCCACGGCCCGCTCGAGCGCCGCGACCCCGTGGTACGCCCAGGCCTCGGGGGCGTCGAGGCGCGCCGCGCGAGGCGGTTCGGCGAGGCGCCACGTCGGCGTGGTCGCGGGGGTGGCCATGCCTCCACGGTGCGCCGCGGCGGGCGTCCGCGTCACGGGCTTTTCGGCGGCCGACGTCGCACGTTCGCCGTCGCGACGCGTAGGGTGCCTCACCGTGACGACCGAGACCCCGCTGCCGGTGACCACGGGCCGACTGGTCCTGCGCGCGCACCGCGCGGAGGACCTCGAGCCCTTGCTCGCCTACTACGCCGACCCCGAGGTCGCGCGCTACCTGCTCGAGGAGCCGTGGACGCCGGACGTCGCGGAGGCGCAGCTCGCGAGGCGTCTCGCGCGCACCCGCATCGACGAGCCCGGCTCCGCCCTCGCGCTGATCGTGGAGCACGAGGGCCAGGTCGTCGGCGACGTCGCCCTGTGGACCACGGGCGACACCGTCTCCCGCGGCGAGATCGGCTGGGTCTTCCACCCCGACCACACCGGCCAGGGCTTCGCGACCGAGGCCGTGCGCGCCGTCCTGGGCCTCGCGTTCGACTTCTACCGCATGCACCGCGTCGTCGCGCAGCTCGACGCCCGCAACGACGCCTCCGCCCGCCTGTGCGAGCGCGTCGGGATGCGGCGCGAGGGACACCTGCGCCAGGACTGGTGGTCCAAGGGCGAGTGGACGGACACGCTCGTCTACGGCGTGCTCAAGGGTGACCGCGCGGCCTGACGCCGCCTCCGGGCGGCGTCGCCCGACAACCTTTCCCGCGCCGTCGGCGTCTATGTCCCGTGAACACACGAGACAGGCAGCACCCATGACGGCCGACGGCGCCGTGCCGCTCGTCGCCGAGACGAGCGCCGAACCGTTCCGGGTCGTGGCGGCGGGCGAGACCCCGGCGGACCGCTTCACGGCGTTCGCCGCGGCCAGCACGCCCGCCCTCTCCCGGATCGCGTACCTCCTGTGCGGCGACGAGCACCGCGCGGGCGACCTGGTCCAGCTCGCGCTGGAACGGACCTACCGCGCGTGGGGGCGGGTCGAGGACGGCGACCCCTTCGCGTACGCGCGCCGCGTGATCGCGACGGCACGCATCGACGGCTGGCGGCGCACCCGCCACGACGTGCTCTCCGACCCCGCCGACCTGCGCCCCGCCCCCGTGCCGGACGCGACGCGGACGGTGGTCGACCGCGACCGGCTCGTCCGCGCGCTGCGGCAGCTCCCCGAGTCGCAGCGGCGCGTCGTCGTCCTGCGCCACCTGCTCGACCGTTCGGAGGCGCAGACCGCGGACGAGCTGGGCATCTCGACCGGCTCGGTGAAGTCGAGCGGGTCGCGCGGCCTGGCGAGGCTGCGCGAGCTGCTCGGCCCCGACGGCAGCAACCACGACGTGACACCGACGAGGAAGGGGACGGTCCGATGACCCTCCAGGACGATTTCGTGACCGAGCTCCAGCACGCGGCCGACCGGGTCGAGCCGGTCGCCGCGCTCGACGGCGCGGCGATGGGCCGCCGCGCCGTCCGCCGGGTGCGGGCCCGGCGCGCCGCACTGACCGGCGTCGGGGCGCTCGCCGCCGTCGGCGCCGTCGCAGGGGTGTGGCAGGTGACGTCGACGGACGGGGTCGTGAGCCCGGCGTCGTCGCCCGACGTGCCGGACGGGTGGACACCCGTCGCCGTCGGCGGCGTGCGGCTCGCGGTGCCCCCCGGACTCGAGCCGAGCCGCCGTGCCGGCGTCTGGGAGCAGGGTCCGGACGACGACGGCGGAGACTTCGTGCAGGTGCAGCCCGCGGGGACGGACGCGCCGCTCGTGCCGCCGGGCTCCGGGCTCACGCCGGTGGACGTCCGCGTCCCGGGGGCGGAGTCGGCCCGGTACGTCGTCGAGGAGCACGGCGCCGACCCGACCTTCGCCCAGGACTTCCTCGGGAGGCTCCAGGTCACGCTGGAGTCGGGGGACGTGGTGCAGGTGTCCCTGGTCTGGGTGGACGGCGGCGAGGGCGAGGAGATGTTCGCCGACCTCGTGGCGACCGTGTCGGCGGACGAGGACTCCGCCCCCCTGCCGGACCCGGACGGTCCGGCCGAGCTGCAGCCCCTGGACGGGTTCGCAGCGGGCGTGCCGGCGGGCTGGGCGAAGACGTCGTTCGCCGGCCTGGAGTACGCCCTGCCGCGTGGCTGGGCCACCGACGAGAGCGTCGCCGACGCGTTCCCCGCCGGTGAGCGGTCGCGGTCCGCGAGCGCCGACGGCTCGGCCGCCATGACGGTGGCGCTGTCCGGCGACTTCGCGGGCTGGCCGGAGTCGATCGCGTCGTCGCCGCTCGACCCGGCGTCCACGTTCCCGCTGGACGGCGCGGACGTGGTCCAGGTCGAGACCCGGACCGCGGACGGCGTCGACAGCACCACCGCGCACGTGAAGCGCGAGGGCGGGCGCGGGTACATCGTCACCCTCGAGACCCCCGGCGACGCCGACGGGCGCGCCCTGACGCGGCAGCTCCTGGGCACGCTGGGCTTCTCCGCCGAGGCGGCGACGGTGCCCGGGCCGGAGGACCTGCCCGAGTTCCCGACGACGGCCGTCCCGGACGGGTGGCGGGCCGCGACCGTCGGCGGGGTCGGCGGGGGCGAGCTGCGGCTGGCACTGCCGGGCGGCTGGCCGGAGGGGCCCACTCCCGACGGCGTCGACTGGGCGGCGGGCCGGAACGAGGAGACGGTCACGGTCATGGCCGCGGCCGGCGACGTCCTCGACACCGTCCCGGCCGCCGGGTACCGGTACGACGTCCCGGGCGCGGACGCCGCCGTGATCCAGCAGGGCGACGACGTGACCCCGGACGGGAAGCCGTGCTTCCTGGGGGCGGTCGAGCTCCGCCGCGGCGACCAGACGGTGGTGCTGTCGTACAGCGGGCCGCGCGGGGAGGCCTCCCACGAGCGGTTCGGCAGCATCGTGCGGTCGCTCCGGCTGTCCGGCAGCTGAGGCGGCGGACCGGTCGTCGACGGAGCGCTTCCTTCTCGTCCCCGCGCAGGACGGGAAGGAAGCGCTCCGTCGACGGCCGCCGCTCAGCGGTGCTCGACGTGCTCCGCGAGGAACTCGCCCCACGTCTGCTTGCCGACCGCGCGGTCGGGCGCGAGGTTGCCGCCCGCCGCGTACGCCCGCGACGCCGCACCCGGCACGCGGACCGGCATCGTGGGACGCCGCGACCCGACGGCGTCGAGGTAGTCCCGCACCATCCCGCGGAACGTGAGCACCTCCGGCCCGGCGACGTCGGGCACGCGGCCATGCGGGTCGCCGAGGGCGAGCTCCACCAGGCGTGCCGCGACCTCGTCCGCCGCGATCGGCTGCGCCCTCCAGCCGGACGGCGTGGGCACCACCGGCAGCTTCGCGAGCGCCCGGGCCGCGATGAGCACCAGCTCGTGGAACTGCGTGGCGCGCAGGTTGCTCCACGGGATCCCGGACTCCTCCAGCACGCGCTCCTGGGCGAGCTTGCTCTCCATGTAGCCGAGGGCGCGCCGGTCGAAGCCGGACCGCACCGGCACCTTCTCCGCGCCCACCACCGAGATGTTCACCAGGTGGGGCTCCGCCCCGGCGTCCCTGACCGCCCGGACCAGCGCCGTCGCCATCGGCTCGTTGTGGAGCTGGTCGCCGGCGAGGTGCACGACCACCTCCGCGTCGCCCACGGCCTGCGCCAGGCCCTCGCCCGTCGCCCAGTCCGCGACGACGTACCGCGCACCGTCGCCCTCCGCGTGCGGGCTGCGGCTGACCACCCGCACGTCCGCGCCCGTCCGCACCAGCCGTGGCACCACCAGCCTGCCGAGGTGCCCCGTACCGCCGGTGACCAGGATGCGTGCCATGCCGTCCTCCTCCGTCGTCGCGCGACCACCGCGCGTCCTGCACCTCCGACGAGGCGGCGGGCGGGGACGTGACCGCGGCTCAGACGGCCGGGTCCTGAAGGCGGGGCAGGGTGGCGACGAGGGTGTCGCGGATGTAGGTCAGTTCCGGCGTCGGCTCCCACTCGGCGTCGGTCTCGTCACCGTCGCCGGCCTCCGCCCACTCGCCGGCGGCGTCGTCCTGCGGGGTGCTGTAGACCCACCACAGGTTGTTCCAGGGGTCGACGAAGCGGGAGAAGACCTCGCCGAAGAAGTCCGTCGGCTCCGTCACGACGTCCGCGCCACCGGCCCGCGCCCGCCTGAGCACCGCGTCCACGTCGTCGACATAGACCTGCAGCAAGGACGGGGTGAACGGCCAGCCGGGCTTGCGCTCGCCGAACATGACGGTGGTGCCGCCGATCTGGAGCTCGGCGTGCAGCAGCATTCCGTCGTGGTCGACGGTCCGCGCGTCGGGGTGCTCGACGCCGTCGAACACGTCGACGAGGAAGAGGATGAGGTTCTCGACGTCGCGGCTGATGATGAACGGGTTGATCGTCGAGAACCCTGAGGGGACGGCCATGGTGGCTCCTTTCGTCCCCGCCATCACACCCCGTGGGCAGGGGCCCGGTCTTGAACGAGAACGTCACCCGGCGTCGGGCCGTCGGCGGGCGGCGGCCGCGAGCACCGCCGCCGGGGTCCGCCCGCGGATGAGGCGCAGGCTACGGGTCAGGTGCGCCTGGTCGGCGAACCCCGCACGCGCCGCCGCCTCCGCCGGCGCGACGCCGGCCTGCAGGAGGGCGTATGCCCTCTCTGCCCGCCTGACCTGCTCCACCTGCCGCGCCGTCAGCCCGACGGTGCGCCGGTAGCGGCGCTGCCAGGTGCGCGGGGACGCGCCGTCCCGGTGCCCGTCGAGCGCCGCGCGGACGCCCTCGTCCACGCCCAACGGGCCGAGGCGCACCATCTCGTCCACCCAGTCCTCGAGCTCGTCGAAGGCCGGCAGCGTCGTCCACCGCTCCCCGAGCCGGACCTGCCCGGAGCGCACCGGCAGGTCGACGGTGGCCCCGAGCACCGGCTGCTTGTCGAGGCCCGTGACCACCACGAACGGTGCCAGCTCCACGCCCCAGTAGCTCTCCCCCGCGACGCTCTTCGTGCTGCGGGCGCTCATGCTCGGCCCGTCGAGCTCGCCGCCGAGGCTCCCGTCGGCGCGGCGGATGAAGGAGATGCCCCAGTACTCCGAGCCCGCCACGAGGTACTCCCCCTGCTCCTCCACGATCGCGCGCCACACCGTGCGCACCGCAGGGGTCGAACCCGGCCGCTCGAGCCACATGGCGTCACGGTATCGCCGGTCGTACGCCACCCTCGGGGTCGAGCGGGAACCGGCGCCGCAGCAGGATCCTCTGGACCAGGGTCCACGCCACCGTCACGAGGAGGTACAGCCCCGCGGCGAGCGGGACGAAGCAGGCGACGACGGCGGTGACGAACTGCAGCGCTCCGAGCGCGCGCTGCATCCCCGCCGCCCCGGCCGGCCCTGCGGTGCCGGCGGTGACGGCGGTCGCCGAGGGCACGGCGAGGCGGCCGCCGGGCAGTGCGGCGCGCCGCGTCAGCTCGCCCACGAGAGCGACGGCGAGCACGAGCGCGCCGAGGACGACCACGGTCGCGACGGCGGGCACGCCGGCGGACAGCGTGCCGACGAGACTGGTGCCGAGCGGCACCCCGAACAGCGTGTGGCCCAGCAGGGCGTTGGCCTGCCCGGCGACCTCGGCGTGGACGAACACGGCGTAGATGACCCCGACCACCGGGGCCTGCAGCAGCATCGGCAGGCAGCCGGCCAGGGGCGTGGTGCCCTCGTCGGCGTAGAGCCGCATCGTGGCGCGCTGCAGCGCCTCGGGGTCCTTGCGGTGCCGGCGCTGCAGCTCGGCGATTCGGGGAGCGAGCCGCACCCGGGTGCGCTCGGCCCGCGCCTGCGATATCCCGACGGGGATCAGGGCGGCGCGGACGGCGAGCGTCACGGCGACGACGGCGGCCGCCGCGGCGCCGGCACCGAGGGCCGGTTCGAGCAGGTGCGACAGGCCCATCAGGGCGTGGTACGCGCCGCCGAGCACGGCGGCGACAGGGGGCAGGGCAAAGAGATCCATGGGGGTGTCCTCGGTCGAACGGTCGGGTTCGCGTTCGCCGAACACCCCGCGGGCGTGCGGGGTCGCCGCGCAGCGCGCGACGTCGCGCCGTCCGGGCGAGGGACGGTCAGGGCAGGGCCCGAGGGGTGATCAGCCGGCGAGGACGCCGGGAGCACGCGGCCGGGGGCGGCCGGGCGCGTGGGGATCGCTCTGGGTGACGAGCGGCGGCACCTCGGCGCCGCGCCGCACGACGGGCGCGGTCACGGGCACCAGTCGCGGGCCGGTCGCCGTCGCGCGGGCCACGAAGCTCAGCGCCATCGCGACCAGGCCGGCGGCGCCGACCAGGAGGAGCAGGGTCGTCAGTGTCGGCGTGCCGAGCAGGACCGCGAGCGACGACGACACGTCGCGCGCCAGCGCGAGCAGGACGTCACCCATGTCGTCTCCCCTCGTGGACCTCGGGCCGTCCCGTCACGATAGCGCGCGCTCGTCAGGTCTCGTCGGCGAGCCGGGCGAACGCGGCGAGCGGCCCGGCGGGCACGCCGCCCTCCACGGGCAGGGTCACCCCGGTGATCCACGCGGCGTCGTCGGACGCCAGGAACGCGACAGCAGCAGCCACGTCCTCCGGCTCGCCCACGCGGCCGAGCGGGTACATCGGCGCGAGGCGGTCGGGGCCGCCCTGGTCGTCCCAGACGCGGGTGCGGACGGTGCCGGGTGCGACGACGTTGACGCGTACGCCGTCCGGCCCGAGCCGGACGGCAAGGTTCCGGGCCAGCACGCCCAGCCCGGCCTTCGCGGCGGAGTACGCGTCGCCCCCGAACGCCGCCAGGCCGTTGACGGACCCGACCAGCACGACGGCGCCGCCCGGGCGCCTCAGGTGCGGCGCGGTGGCGCGCACCAGGCGCGCGGGCCCGGTGAGGTTGAGGTCCACGGTGGCCGCCCAGTCGTCGTCGGTGCCGCCGTCGAGCTGGTCCGGGTGCGGCAGCGCGCCGCCGGCGACGTTGACCACCGCGTCCAGGCGGCCGCGCCGGGCGACGGCGGCCTCCGCCGCCGCATCGACCGATGCCGGGTCGGTGAGGTCGCAGGTCACCAAGAGCGTGCGCTCTCGCGCGGCCGGGTCGAGGGTGGCCGCCGTCTCCTCGGCCGCGGCCGTGTCGACGTCGGCCAGCACCACCGCCGCGCCTTCGCCGGAGAGCCGACGGACGACGGCGGCGCCGATGCCGTGCGCCGCCCCCGTCACGAGCGCGACGCGCCCCGCGAAGCGGTCCATCAGGCGCCGACGTAGTCCGCGAGGTGCTCGCCGGTCACGGTGGAGCGGGCGGCCACGAGGTCGGCCGGCGTGCCCTCGAAGACGACCGTCCCGCCGTCGTGCCCGGCGCCCGGGCCGAGGTCGATGATCCAGTCGGCGTGCGCCATGACGGCCTGGTGGTGCTCGATGACGATCACGGTCTTGCCGGCGTCGACCAGCCGGTCGAGGAGGCCGAGCAGGTTGGCGACGTCGGCCAGGTGCAGACCGGTGGTGGGCTCGTCGAGGATGTACGTGCCGCCCTTCTCGCCCATGTGCATGGCGAGCTTGAGTCGCTGCCGCTCGCCGCCGGACAGGGTGTTGAGGGGCTGGCCGAGCTTCACGTAGCCGAGCCCGACGTCCTCCAGGTGGGCGAGGATCTTGTGCGCGGCGGGGATCTTCGCCTCGCCCTCGCGGAAGAAGGCGTGCCCCTCGGCGACGGAGAGGTCGAAGACGTCGGCGATGCTCTTGCCGCCGAGCGTGTACTCCAGCACCGACGCCATGAACCGCTTGCCGCCGCAGTCCTCGCACGGCGTCTCGACGGTCTCCATGAAGCCGAGCTCGGTGTAGATGCGGCCGTTGCCCTTGCAGGTGGGGCACGCGCCCTCGGAGTTCGCGCTGAACAGGGCCGGCTTCACGCCGTTCGCCTTGGCGAACGCCTTGCGGATCGGCTCCAGCAGGCCGGTGTAGGTGGCGGGGTTGGAGCGCCGCGAGCCCTTGATCGCGCCCTGGTCGACGACGACCACGCCGTCGCGCCCGGCGAGGTTGCCGTGGATGAGGGAGCTCTTGCCGGAGCCGGCGACGCCCGTGACCACGGTCAGGACGCCGGTCGGGACGTCGACGTCGACGTCGCGCAGGTTGTTCTGCGCCGCGCCGCGGATCTCCAGCGCGCCGGACGGCTCGCGGACCGACTCCTTGACGCTGACCCGGTCGTCCAGGTGGCGGCCGGTGAGGGTGCCGCTCGCGCGCAGCCCCTCCAGCGTGCCCTCGAAGCAGATGGTGCCACCGTCGGTGCCGGCGCCGGGGCCGAGGTCGATCACGTGGTCGGCGATCGCGATCGCCTCCGGCTTGTGCTCGACGACGAGCACCGTGTTGCCCTTGTCCCGCAGCTCCAGGAGCAGGCCGTTCATCCGCTCGATGTCGTGCGGGTGCAGGCCGACGGTCGGCTCGTCGAAGACGTACGTGACGTCGGTGAGCGCGGACCCGAGGTGCCGGATCATCTTGGTGCGCTGCGCCTCGCCGCCCGACAGGGTGCCCGCCGGACGCTCCAGCGACAGGTAGCCCAGCCCGATCTCGACGAACTTGTCGAACAGGTGCAGCAGCGCGCCCACGAGCGGCGCGACGCCCGGGTCGTCGATGCCCCGCGCCCACTCGGCGGCGTCGGTGATCTGCATGCGGCACACGTCCGCGATGCCGGCGCCGTTGACCTTCGCCGACCGGGCGGACTCGTTGAGCCGGGTGCCGTCGCACTCCGGGCACGGCACGAACACCGCGGCCCGCTCGACGAACGCGCGGAGGTGCGGCTGCAGCGACTCGGGCGCCTTGCTGAACAGCGACTCGCGCAGCTTGGGGATGAGGCCCTGATAGGTCATGTTCATCCCGAGCGCCTTCACCTTGCCCTTCTCCCGGTAGAGGAAGTCGTGGCGCTCGGCCTCCGTGTAGTCGCGCACCGGCTTGTCGCCGTCGACGAATCCCGACTCCGAGAAGCCCTTCACCATCCAGCCGTCGGCCTTGTAGCCGGGCACGAGGATCGCGCCGTCGCGCAGGGACAGCGACTCGTCGACGATGACGGACAGGTCGAGGTCGGAGACCGTGCCGCGGCCCTCGCACTCGGGGCACATGCCGCCCAGGTACACCTGGTTGCGCACGACCTTCTTCTCGACCTCGCCCCCGGCCTTGCCGGTGCTGAACACACCGCTCGCCGTCGACGTCGGGATGTTGAACGAGAACGCCGTCGGCGGGCCGACGTACGGCTCGCCGACACGGCTGAACAGGTTGCGCAGCATGGCGTTCGCGTCGGTGACGGTGCCCACCGTGGAGCGCACGTTGGCGCCCATCCGCTCCTGGTCCACGAGGATCGCGGTGGTGATGCCCTCCAGGACGTCCACGTCCGGGCGCGGCAGCGACGGCATGAAGCCCTGCACGAAGGTCGAGTACGTCTCGTCGATGAGCCGCCGCGACTCGGCGGCGATCGTCGCGAACACCAGCGAGCTCTTGCCCGAGCCCGACACCCCGGTGAACACGGACAGGCGGCGCTTGGGGATCTCGACGTCCACGTCGCGCAGGTTGTTCTCGCGGGCGCCGCGCACGCGGATCAGGTCGTGCGCGTCGGCGGTGTGCGACGACGTCGCGGCGGGGGACTCTGCGCGGGACTCGATGGCGGTCACGGCGGTGCTCCTTCGATCGTGGTGGCGCGGGTACGCCGGTGGGCGGGCAGGTTCACACACGGGTGAGCGGCAGGTGCGGCGGCGGGGGCAGCTCGACGCCGATCGTGTCCCCGGGGCGGACCGTGCCGCCCCGCGAGACGATCCCCATCACCCCGGCGAGCCGCTCGACCTCGCCGTCGTCCCCGCGGCGCAGCAGCTGCTTGAGCAGGCCCGGCTGGAAGTCGTTGATCTGCTGGCAGGGGTTGCGCAGCCCGGTGACGGTCACGACGGCGCCACCGATCCTCAGCCGGGTGCCCACGGGCAGCCCGAGCAGGTCGATCCCGCGGGTGGTGACGTTCTCCCCCAGGTCGCCGGGGACCACGTCGTGGCCGGCGGCGGCGAGCCGGTCGAAGAGCTCGCCGTGGATGAGGTGCACCTGGCGCAGGTTCGGCTGCGACGGGTCGGCGGCGACCCGGCTGCGGTGCTGCACGGTGACGCCGGCGTGGGCGTCGCCCTCGACCCCGACCCCCTCGATCAGCACGACCCGTTCGACCGACGGCTTGCTGAAGCCGTGGTCGCCGCTCGCGTGCACGGAGTCGACGCGGCCCGCGGCGGGGCGGGACGGCGCCGTCGCTGCGGTCGAGGGGTCCGTGACGGTCACCGGGGGATCTCCTTCGGTCTGTGGGTTCAGCGCCGCGGCTCAGCCGTGCAGCTCGGCAAGAGCCTTGTCGATGCGGCGGGCGCGTGTCGAGGCCTGCTTGGCCCCGTCGACGTCGAGCACGAGGCGGCGCCGGCGACCTGGCGGAAGGGCATCGTACGCCGTACGGGCGACGGGGTCGGCGTCGAGCGCCCGGGCGAGGTCGTCGGGCTCGACGACGACGCGTGGCTCGGTGTCGAGCTCCAGCTCGATCTCCACCTCCGCGCCGACCTCGAGGCCCGCGGCCTCCCGGTTCGCCCGGCTGAGGCCGAGCAGGTGCCGGCCCCGCATGATCGCGACCCGGCTGCGCCACGTGTGGCCGTGGACGGTGATCGTCACCGGCGGCCGGCCGCCGCCGCCGAGGGCCTCGACCACCTCCGGCGGCACCTCGAGCCCTCTCATCTTCTCCGCCGGCTCGACGACGGACCGGAACCGCATGACCGTCCCTCCGCTCTCGCCGGTGGTCCTGGTGAGGCGCGGGATCCCGGGGACGCACACGTCAGGCGCCGACCGGGACGAGACGGACGACCGGGTACTGCCGGTCGCTCTTGCTCTGGTGCTTGTCGATCGTCGGCGCGGCGGCGGCGATCGCCGGCCACACCCGGGCGCGCTCGGCGTCGTCGAGCACGTGCGGCGTGACCGCCGTGGAGCCGGCGCCGTGCAGCTCGACCGCGACCTGCTCCGGGTGCGCGACGAGGTTCGCGAACCAGCCGGGGTGCCGGCTGCCGCCGCCCGACGCGACCACGAGGCGGCCGCCCGCGCCGTCGTCGAACCAGGCCAGCGGGTTCTCCCGCGCCTCGCCGGTGCGGCGGCCTACGGTGTGCAGGACCAGCAGGTCCATGCCCATCATCTGCCCGCCCTTGCGGCGGATCTTCTTGGCGGTGCTGGCGTTGGCCTGTCGCTGGACCCACAGGGAGAGCGGTCCGGGGGTGCCCTTCGGGCGCTTCGTGGTCTGCGTGGAGGTCATGGCGCTCACCCGACCTGGTCGATGCGGACCATGTTGCCGGCGGGGTCGCGGAACGCGCAGTCGCGAACGCCCCACGGCTGCTCGGTGGGCTCGGAGACCACCTCGGCGTCGGCGGCCTGGAGCTTCGCGAAGACGCCGTCGAGGTCCTTCGTGCCCAGGATGATCGACTGGTAGCTGCCCTTGGCCATGAGCTCGGTGATGGTGCGGCGCTCGTCCTCGGTGACTCCCGGGTCGGCGGCAGGCGGGGTGAGGACCAGGCGGGTCTCGGGCTGGGCCGGCGAGACGAACGTCAGCCAGCGCATCTCGCCCTGGCCCACGTCCTGGACCAGCTCGAAGCCGAGCAGGTCGCGGTAGAAGCCCAGCGAGGCCTCGGGGTCGGTGTGCGGGAGGAAGGTCGTGTGGATCGTGATGTCGATGTCGCTCATGGAATTCACGCTAGGTGGAGGTCCACCGCCGGCGCTTCTCGATTCCTGACCGGTCGGGTCACCTGCTTGGTGACGCACGACGGCAGCTCCCCCGCCGCCGACGTCCGGGCCCGCCGCGCGTACTCGCTGGGCGACATCCCCACGAGCTCCGTGAAGCGGGTGCTGAACGTGCCGAGCGACGACGACCCCACCTCGAAGCACACCTCCGTGACGCTCAGGCCGCCCCGGCGCAGCAGCGTCATCGCCCGCTCGATGCGCCGCGTCATGAGGTAGCTGTACGGCGACTCGCCGAACGCGGCCTTGAACTGCCGGCTCAGGTGCCCGGCCGACATGTGCACGCCCCGGGCCAGCGCCTCCACGTCCAGCGGCTGAGCGAACTCCCGGTCCATCCGGTCGCGCACGCGCCGCAGCAGCGCGAGGTCGCGGAGGCGGTCGGCATCACTGCTGGTCACGGGTGCGATGCTTCCACGACCCACCGACGCCCGCCCACCGGTGAGATCGGTCATCCGGTGCCAGATCGGTCATCATGCGGACCGATCTCGTCCCGGACGACCGATCTCACGCGTCGCCAACCGACCGTGCAGGTGCATGTCGTGCCAGCCGTCGAGGTGGCGCACCGACTCCCGCAGCACGCCCTCGGCGGCGAAGCCCGCCTTCTCGGCCACGCGGCAGGACGACGCGTTGTCGGTGGAGTGCACCAGCTCGAGGCGGTGGAAGCCCGCCGCGAACGCCCAGTTCGCGGCCACGTCCAGCGCGGCGGGGGCCACGCCGCGGCCCCGCGCGACCGGGGCCGTCCAGTACGCGACGACGCCCACGCCGTGCGGGTCGAACGTCTTGACGGCCATGCGGCCCAGGACGACCGTGTCGTCCGCGGCGTCGGCCACGGCCCAGCTCGACTCGCGGCCGTCGGCCCAACCGGCGAGCCAGCCGCCGAGCACCTCGCGGGCCTCGTCGTCCGACTCCAGGACGCGGACGTGCCACCGCTGGATCGCCTCGTCGGCGTACACGGCACGCACCGCCGGGGCATCCTCCGGCCGCCACGGCCGCAGCCGCGCGCCCGCGGCGGGCACGTCGAGCACCGGCTGCTCGGGGTCGGTGAAGAGCGCGAACGTCACGGGCAGGAGCGTGGGCATGCCCGCGATCCTCGCAGCCCACGACCTGCAGGGCCAGCACGTTCGCGCTGCTCACGGGCGGTCCGGGATCAGTCCTGGGGCGCAGGGTCGACACGCGTGGTGCGCAGGTGCTCGAACACCACGGACGTGCGGACGTCCGCGACCGCCGCGTGCTGCGTGAGGCGGTCGATGACGAACGCGTAGAGCCGGTCGTTGTCGGGGACGGCGACGTGCAGGACGAAGTCCGCCGTGCCCGTCGTGACGAACACCCCCAGCGTCTCCGGCAGGTCCTGCGCCCAGTCGCGGAACTCCTCGATGACGGGCCGCGACGGTGGTCGGACGCGCACCGACACCAGGGCCTGCACCGGCCGCCCCATCGCCCCGAGGTCGACGTCGAGCAGGGCGCCGCGGATCACCCCGCGGCGCCGCAGCGCGCGGGTGCGCTCCAGGGCGGTGCTCGGCGAGACCCCGACGGCGGCCGCGACGTCCCGGTTGGTCCGCCGTGCATCCGACTGGAGCTCGCGGAGGATCGCCCGATCAAGTTCGTCCACGGGGCCGATTCTCGCACTCCTGCCGAACGTCGTACGGATCCGTCACCTGATGACCGCGTGTCGTCGTAGCGTCTCGGCTCGACAGCGCACGAACGAACAGGAGATTCCCTCATGACCGACATCGGGTTCGCCCCGGAGGAGATCGACACGGCCACCCCGACCCGCAAGGCGCGGCTCAAGTGGGTCGTCGCCGTGCGGGACACGCTGGCACCGGGGCAGGCGGCGAACGCGGCGATCTGCGTGGCCGCGGCCACGATGCCTTGGGTCGACGGGCTCCTGGGCCCCGACGCCAAGGACGCCGACGGGACCGTGCACCCCGGGCTGCCGTGGACCGGGTGCTCGATCGTCGCCGCGGACGCCGCCACCCTCCGCGAGATCCGCGCGAAGGCCGCCGCGCACGAGCAGACCTTCGTCGCCGACATGCCGGCCGTCGGCCAGGCGGTCCGGGTCTACGACGAGTACCTCGACGCCGTCTCGCGCACCCCCGTCGACGAGCTCGACTACGCCGCCGTCGGGATCGTCGGGCCGCGGAACAAGGTGGACCGCATCATCCGGAGCCTGCCGCTGTTCTGACGACGCCAGGACGCTCCCGCCGGTCAGCCGTGTCCGGCGTGCCGCTGGCCGGCCGGCGTCCGAGGCCCGTACCCGTCGCCCACGACCCGCCCCCCGCTCTCGGTGTGCGCACCGTGCCCGGACAGGTGCTCCGACGGCCCTGGCCGCGCGTCGGACCCCGGCTCGACGACGAGGAGCTGGCCCATCATCCCCTCGTCCTCGTGCAGCAGCATGTGGCAGTGGTACATGTACGGCAGCTCGTCGTCGGTGTAGTCGTCGAACCGCATCAGCAGCCGGTAGGTGCGCCGCGGCTCGAGGTAGACGGTGTCCTTCGGGCCGGCGAGCTCGGGCGGGGGCGCCTGGCCGTCGACGGTCAGCACGCGGAACTGCACGTCGTGCACGTGGAAGCTGTGCGGCATGGGGATGGTGTTGCGCACCTCCCACACCTCCGTGCTGCCGACGGTCGCGACCTCGTCGATGCGCCCGGCGTCCATGCGCTCGCCGTTGATGGTGCGCTCGTCGAGGTCGAACGTGCGGGTCACGGTCGCGTCGCCCTCGTGGAGCGCGTCCTCGGCGGCGTGCTCCGCCCTCCCCCACGACGGCTCCGGCGACGGCGCGAGCCGCTCCGCCGCGCGCAGCTCCAGCACGTCGAACGCGTCGTTGCCGCCCATCGCGAACGGTGCGGCGACGCCCCCCAGGTCCGCCTCGGACGAGTGCAGGCGGGTGGTCTCGCCGGGCTCCATCGCGACCACCACCTCGGCCCGCTCCCCCGGCGCGAGGCGCACGTGGTCCAGCCGCACGGGCGCGTCCAGCAGCCCCCCGTCCGTGGCCACCAGGTCCATCCCCCGGTCCGCGAACCCGAGGGAGTACGTGCGCGCCGTCGACCCGTTGAGCAGCCGCAGCCGCACCCGCTCGGTCGTGACGCGCTGGTACGCGCCGGCGATGCCGTTCGTCACGACCGTGCCGCCGAGCGTGCCCGGCTCGCCGCCGTCGTCCTTCAGCACGAGCCGCCCGTCGTCGTCGATCACCTTGTCCTGCACGACCACCGGGACGTCGTCGACGCCGTACTCCTGCGGCAGGTCGGCGGCGCGCGACGCGTCGTCGTCGAGCAGGAACAGCCCGGCGAGCCCGCGGTACACGTGCTCCTCGGTCTCGCCGTGCGGGTGCGGGTGGTACCAGAGCGTCGCGGCGGGCTGGTCGATCGTCCAGGTGGGCCGCCACGTGGCGCCCGGCTCGACGGGCTGGTGCGGGCCGCCGTCCATCGCCGCGGGCAGGTGCATGCCGTGCCAGTGCACGCTGGTGGTCTCGTCGAGATCGTTCGTCACCTCGACGGCGACCTGCTCGCCGCGCTCGGCGCGCAGCGTCGGGCCGAGGTACGGGCCGTCGAAGCCCCACGTCGGGGTCTCGACGCCGGGCAACAGCTCGGTCGTGCCCTCCTGCGCGGTGAGGTGGAAGGTGCGCACGCCGTCCACCACTTCCGACTCCGCGAGCGGCGGGATCGGCAGCTCGCGGGCGAACTCCGGCTCGTCCACCGACGTCACCGAGCCGGGGATCGCGCCGCACCCGGCGGCCAGCAACGCGACCACGGCCGCGAGCGCCGTCGCCGTCGCCCGTCGGCTCATCGCGCGCCCCCGCCGCGGGCCTTCTGGATGCCGAGCGCGACCACACCGGCGAGCGCGCCCCAGCCGGCGTCCATCACGAGCGCCGGGACAGCCGTCCACGCGGCCGCACCGTCGCCGCCCGGACCGAACCCGCCGACCAGCGTCGACACACCCAGCGCGACGACGCCGAACGCGAGGCCCGTCATCGTCAGGGTGAGCACGGGCCGGGGCACGCGGCCGAACCCGACGACGCCGATCCACACGACGGCGGTGAGCGCGACGATGCCCAGCGCGCGCGGCGCGCCGGTGCCGCCGATGCCGGTGAGCCCGGTGAGCGGCCAGAGCAGCGCCATCGACGCGAGCCCGGCCACGAGCGGCCAGGAGACGCCGGTGCGCGAGGCCGGGGCCAGTTCGACGGACGGGGGGACGGGCCGGTTCGACGGCTGGGGAGAGGGCTGGGGAGAGGGCTGGGGAGAAGGCTGGTTCGTGGTCATGCCTCGACGATCGCCGCCGGGACCCCGCCGCCACATCGGCCCGGGAGCGTCTCCTGGTGTCGCCCCGGGGCGACACCGACCCTGAGCGCCGCTCCGGGGCAGGGTCAGGCGCCGGCGGGCCGACCTGCGCGCAGGTTCGTGGTGAACCGGGCGACGTCGTCGACCAGGCCCGGGTATGCGCCCTCGACCGGCGCCTCCCGAGCGACGACGTCGGCGATCGCGGCGAGCGCCTCGTCCACCAGCTCGCCCGCGGCGCGCACGCCCCACGACGCGATCTCGGTGACGAGGTGCGACCGCTCGACGGCGGCGTGGCGGTAGACCCCGTCGACGGCGAGCGCCAGCTCGCCGTCGTTCGGCAGGTGCGCCTGGGGCACGACGTCGTAGGCCGGCGCGAGGGCGACCGAACCGTCCTGCGGGTGCAGCAGCGCGACGTTCTTCGCGTGCAGGTCGAGGTTGCCGAGCGCCACCGCGAGCACGGTGAGCCGTGCGAGCCTGGCGACAGAGTCCCGCTGGCCGAGCCGGGAAAGCTCCTGGGCGATCCGCGCGAGCGAGACCTTCCCGCCGTACCGCTGGTACTTCTGGTCGCCTCGGGTGCCCAACGCCTGGTTGAAGTCCTCCTGATGGATCCGGTGCGGTACCCCGCCGTCCGGAGGGACCTCACGGTCGTAGCGCTCGACGACCAGCGCCGGCGTGCCCGCGAACCTCTCGATCCTGGTGGCGAACGACGACAGGCCGAGCGCACGCGCGAACCGCGCGCCGTACTCCTCGTCGAAGACGATCGTGGGGTGGTCGCGCGACACCGGCTTGAGGATGTGGGTCGACGGGTAGCCGTCGAGCGCTCGAGCCCAGCCCGAGGGCGTCCGTGCGAGCACGATCTTGTCCTGGACCCCGTTCAGGGACGTCTTGCCCCCGTTCGGCTTGTTGGCCAGTGGGAACGTCGACGCGCTCGCCAGCAGGTCGGCCACCCCCGCCTCGTCGAGGGGCTCGAGTGCCGGCGTCCGCGGCTCGCCGGGCCCCTCGGGGTCCCAGATCTGCAGCGCACCCGCCACGTCCCGGCCGTAGGCCCGGAGCAACCCGACGACGTCGTGCTCGGCGACGTTCGCCTCCTGGGCCAGCCGGGTCAGCAGCCGCCCCTCCGGCAACAGCTCTCGGAAGAAGTTCTGCCGCCGTTCCTTGCGGCCACGCGCGGGGACCACGGCGAGCGGAACGGACACCGACAGCACCAGGCTGTCCAGGCCGAACGTCGCGACCGCGGCTTCCTCGGCGACGAAGTCGAGCGCAGCGCCACGCCCTCGGAGCGTCCCCACGCGCAACCCGTAGAGCTCGACCGCGAGGTCAGCCACGGTCATTCTCCGTCGTGCCGTCGGACGGCGGGTCGATCGTCGCCGACAGCTCGGTGCCCGTCTCCCGGAGCACCGCGAAAAGGCGCTCCGTATAGATCGACGGCTTCCCTGCTTCAATCTCCCAGATGTAGCGCTGCGTGGTGCCGATCCGGGCAGCGAGCTCGCGCTGGCTCCACCCGTGAAGAAGGCGAGCCTGCTGCAGGATCCGCCCCAGCGACTCGGGGCTCGTGACCTTGCCGGTGTAGGGCATTCGACCTCCTGTGGTGACTACCGATGTGTAGTCAGCCTGACCGACTACACATCGGTAGTCAACGAGCATGACGTCGAAAAGGTAGTCACCAATATCGACTACCTTTTCGACGTCACCTAGCCTGACGGACATGACCTCGTCCGCAACGGCGCCGCCGAGCCCGTGGGTGACCGACGTCGTCCTGGCGCTGGCGTCGACGCTCGTCGTCGCCGTCGTCATCGCCGCAGACCCGTCGGGCCAGGGCGACGCAGGCGTGGCGGCCTACCTGTTCGCGGTGGGGTTCGGCGCCCTGGTGCTGCTGCGCCGGGTCGCGCCGCGCACGATGCTCGTGCTCACGTTCCTCGGCGTCTGCGCCTACTACGCCCTCGGGTTCGCGCCCATCGGCATGGTGCTGCCCGCCGTCGCCGCGCTCTACTCGGCCGCCGAGCGCGGGCGCACCGGCTGGGCGGTCGGCACGGGGGCGGTGCTCATCGCGGTCGCCACGTACTTCCGCGTGATCGACGAGGACGTGGACCCCGCCGCCGCGCTCACGGCCTACGACCTGGTCACCAACGTGGCCCTCACGGCGGCCGCGGTCGCGCTCGGCGTCGCGGTCCGGCTGGCTCGCGAGGCCCGCGAGCGCAACGCCCTGGTCCGCGAGCTCACGGCGGAGCAGGAGGCGCACGCCGCGCAGGAGCGGCTCCAGGCCGAGCGGCTGCGGATCGCGCGCGACCTGCACGACACCGTCGGCCACCACCTGTCGGTGGTCGCGCTGCACGCCGGCGTGGCGGACGAGGCGGTCGGGCGGGACGACGCCGCCGCGCGCGACGCGCTCACCCGCGTCCGGGAGGCGGCATCGGGCACGCTGGACGAGCTGCGGGCCACGGTGAAGGTCCTGCGCGCGCCCGACGCCGCGCCGCGCGGGGCCCTCGGCCTGGGGGGCCTCGACGGCCTCGTCGCACCGGTGCGGGCGGCCGGCGTCGACGTCGAGGTGGTCGACGCCGTCGCGCCCGGCACGCTGAGCGACGCGATCGATGCCGCCGCGTACCGCATCGCCCAGGAGGCGTTGACCAACGTGCTGCGCCACGCGCACGCCCGGCACGTCCTGGTCGAGGTGGACGTCGACGACGGGCGCCTCCGCCTGGCCGTGACCGACGACGGCCGCGGCACCGGGCCCTCCCCTGGCACCGGGTCGGGACTGGCAGGGATGCGCGAGCGCGCGGGCCTGCTGGGCGGCACGCTCACCGCGGGCGACGCGCCGGGCGGCGGGTTCGCCGTCGTCGCAAACCTCCCGGCGAGGCTGGACCCATGATCCGGGTGGTGCTGGTCGACGACCAGGAGCTGGTCCGCGCAGGGTTGCGCCCTCTCGCGGAGCGCGACGGCGACGTCAGCGTGGTGGGAGAGGCGGCCGACGGCCGCGCCGGCCTGTCGCGGGTGCGTGAGCTGCGGCCCGACGTCGTGCTGATGGACGTGCGGATGCCCGGGCTGGACGGCATCGAGGCGACCCGGGAGATCGTCGCCGACCCGGCGCTGCGCGACGTCCGCGTCCTCGTCCTCACCACGTTCGACGAGGACGAGCACGTGGTCGAGGCCATCCGCGCCGGCGCTGCCGGCTACCTCCTCAAGGACGTCTCCCCCGGCGACCTGCGCGCCGCGATCCGCACCGTGGCCGCCGGCGACTCGCTGCTGTCCCCCGCCGTCACGGCCGCGGCGATGCGCGCCGTCGCCGCCGCGCCGCACCGGCTCGACGACGCCGCCGTCGCCGACCTCACCGAGCGCGAGCGGGAGGTGCTCACCCTGGTGGGTCGCGGGCTGACCAACGACGAGATCGCCCGCGACCTGTACCTCAGCCCCGCCACCGCGCGCACGTACGTCAGCCGGCTGCTCACGCGGCTCGACGCCCGCGACCGTGCCGCGCTCGTCGTCCTCGCCTACGAGACGGGGCTGGTGCGGCCGGGCGGGTGAGCGTCGGGGTCAGACCAGGCCGAGCTCCCGCGCCCGCACGCCCGCCTGGAACCGCGACCCGGCGCCGAGGGCGGTCAACAGCTCGGCGACGCGACGGCGGTAGGTGCGCACGCCCATCCCCATCGCGCGGGCGGCCGTCTCGTCCTTGACCCCCTGCCCGAGCAGGTCGAGCACCTGGGGTGCGATGGCCCGGATCTCGGCGATGCGGGCGTCGAACACGGCGAGGTCCGTGGCCGACCGCCAGGCCGCGTCGAACAGCGAGGTGACGCCCTGCACCGCCTCAGGCTGCGTGATCACGCTGTACGAGCGCCGTCCGGCCTGGACGTCGCCCGCCAGGATCACGAGCCGGCGGTCCAGGACGATCGTCTCGTTGATCTCGTCGGTGGTGATGCGGATCTGCGCGCCGTACCGGTCGCGCAGCAGCTTCAGGTGCCTGGTGGCGACGGGGTCGAGCAGGACGCCGGACCGGTAGACCTTGCGGACGGTCGCGGCGCCCCGCGGCGGGTGCTCCACCGCGAGCCCCTCGGCCCGGTGCGCCGCCTGCCAGGTGAACAGGTCGTTGGCGGCGCACGCCACGTCGGTCGCGGTGGCGAACAGGTGCGCGGTGCGAGCGAGGAGCTCCTCCTCGCCCCGGACGATCGTGACGGCCTCTCCGGTCTGCATGCCCTCGATCCTGCACCCCGGTGGCAGGGTCCTGCCAGGGTCGGCAACAACCTGCCATCGCCGCGGGGCGGGGGCGCGAGGCACGCAGGCTGGACCGCATGACCACCACGACCAGCACCCCCGCCACCACGACCACCGCCCCCGACGCCGGCGCCGCCGGCACCTGGCGGCTCGGCGACCGCACCGTGAACCGGCTCGGCCTGGGCGCCATGCGGCTCCCCGGCATCCTCGGCGCCCCGACGCCCCGCCCGCGCGAGGACGCGATCGCCGTGCTGCGGCGCGCCGTCGAGCTCGGCGTGAACCACATCGACACCGCCGCGTTCTACTTCCTGCCCGCCCGCTCCGCGAACGAGCTGATCGGCGCCGCCCTCCGGCCCTACGCCGACGACCTGGTGATCACCACGAAGATCGGCGCCTCCCGGTCGCGCGACGGCGTCTTCGAGCCGTACGCCCGCCCCGACCAGCTCCGCGACCACGTCGAGGAGAACATCCGGCAGCTCGGCCTCGACAGCTCGACGTCGTGAACCTGCGCTGGGGCGCCGGCATGGGCCGCGAGCCCGGGTCGGTGGCCGAGCACGTCGGCGCCCTCGCCGAGCTGCGCGACGCCGGGCTGGTCCGGAACATCGGCATCTCCAACGTGCTGCCCGAGCAGCTCGACGAGGCGCTGGAGATCACGCCCGTCGTGTGCGTGCAGAACCGCTACGGCCTCACGGAGCGCGACGACGACGGGCTGCTCGCGCGGTGCGGCGAGCTCGACATCGCGTTCGTGCCGTTCTTCTCCGTGGGCGCCGCGGTCCCCGGGGCCGTCCCGGGAGGCGCCGCCGACGAGACCGGCGTGGAGCAGGTGGCTGCCGTCGCCGCGAGCCACGGTGCGACGCCGGCCCAGGTGCGGCTGGCGTGGACGCTGCACCGCGGCCCGCACGTCCTCGCCATCCCGGGCACGGGCGACGTCTCGCACCTGGAGCAGAACGTGGCCGCCGCTGCTCTCCGCCTGACCGACGACGAGCTCGCCCGGCTCGACGCCGTCGCGTCCTGACCCGCTCCGCGCGGCGATGTCGTGAGTACATGACCCCATGTACTGTCGTGGCCATGGAGACGGTCACGCTCACGCACACCGCCGCGCTGGCGCGGCTCGGGCACGCGCTGTCGGACGGCACCCGCGCGCGCATCCTGCTCGCGCTGCGCGACGCGCCCGCCTACCCGTCCGACCTGGCCGCGACGCTGGGCGTCTCCAAGCAGGTGATGAGCAACCAGCTCGCGTGCCTGCGCGGCTGCGGCCTGGTCGTGGGCCGCCAGGACGGGCGCCGCACCGAGTACCGGCTGGCCGACCCGCACCTGGCGCACGCGCTCGGGGACATGCTGCGGCTGGCGCTCGTCGTCGACCCGGACTGCTGCGGGCCGGACTGCACGTGCGCGACGCCCGCCGCCCACGGGCCCACCGGCGCGGAGGACGCCGCGTGAGCCACGACCACGACCACGCGCACGGCGCGGCCGACCACCGCGGCCGGCTCGCGGTCGCGTTCGGCATCACCGCCACGATCCTCGTCGCCCAGGCGGTGGGGGCGCTGCTCACCGGCAGCCTCGCGCTGCTGGTCGACACCGCCCACATGCTCACCGACGCCGGCGGGCTGGCGCTCGCCCTGTTCGCCGCGCACCTGTCCCTGCGGCCCGCGTCCCCGCAGCGCACCTGGGGCTACCGCCGCGCCGAGGTGCTGGCCGCGCTGGCGCAGGCGGCGGTGCTGCTCGTGGTCGGCGTGTACGTGCTGGTGGAGGCGGTGCTGCGGCTCGCGGACCCGCCGGAGATCCCGTCCACGCAGCTCGTCGTCTTCGGCGTCATCGGGCTGGTGGGCAACCTCGCGTCGATGGCCGTGCTCGCCGGCCGCCGGGACGCCAACCTCAACCTGCGTGCCGCGTTCCTCGAGGTGCTCAACGACGCGCTCGGGTCCGTCGGCGTCATCGTCGCCGCCATCGTCATCGCCACCACCGGCTGGCAGCGCGCCGACTCGGTCGCCGCCCTGCTCATCGGGGCGCTCATCCTGCCGCGCGCCGTGAGGCTGCTCCGGGCCGCCGGGTCGGTGCTGCTGGAGTCCACCCCGCCCGGGCTGGACCTCGAGGAGGTGCGCGCGCACCTGCTGAAGGTGGACCACGTGCGCGACGTGCACGACGTGCACGCCTCCCTCATCGCCACCGGCCTGCCGATCCTGTCCGCACACGTCGTGGTCGACTCGGGCTGCTTCACCGACGGGCACGCCGGGCGCATCCTCGACGAGCTGCAGGAGTGCGTGGCCACCCACTTCGACGTCGCCGTCGAGCACTCCACGTTCCAGGTGGAGCCCGAGACCCACCCGGAGCACGAGCACCAGACGCACGCCTGAGCCGCAGGTCGCGTGGTGGCGGTGCCCGATGAGCGGTGCTGTGCTGGGCGCATGTCCTCCCGCACCGACACCGACCCCACCGGCCACCCCGACGAGCCGCACGTCGGGAGCCTCGCCCAGCGGCTGAACTGGCTGCGGGCGGGCGTGCTGGGCGCCAACGACGGCATCGTCTCCGTGGCCGCCGTCGTCGTGGGTGTCGCCGGCGCGACGCCGGAGCGGGCGCCCGTCCTCACGGCGGGGCTCGCGGCCCTGGTGGGCGGCGCGATCTCGATGGCGCTCGGCGAGTACGTGTCGGTGTCCAGCCAGTCGGACAGCGAGAAGGCGCTCATCGCCAAGGAGAAGCACGAGCTCGCGACCATGCCGGACGAGGAGTTCGACGAGCTCGTCGGCCTCTACCGCCGGCAGGGCCTCAGCGAGGGCACGGCGCGGCAGGTCGCCACCGAGCTCACCCACCACGACGCGCTCGGCGCCCACCTGTCCGCCGAGCTCAACATCGACCCCGACGACGTCGTCAGCCCCTGGCACGCCGCCTGGGCGTCGCTGCTCGCGTTCCTGTGCGGCGGAGTCCTGCCGATGCTGGCCGTGCTGCTCGTCCCCGAGCCGTGGAAGATCGCCGGCACGTTCGTCGTCGTCCTCGCCGCCCTCGGCGCGGCCGGATCGATCGCCGCCTGGATCGGCGGGTCGCCGCGCACCCGGTCCGTCGCGCGCGTCGTCGTCGGCGGCGCGCTCGCGCTCGGCGTCACCTTCGCCCTCGGGTCGCTGCTCGGCACCACCGGCGTCGTCTAGCCCCGCAGCCCCGCCGGGACCGGCTGGTCCGGGTGCGGGGTGTCGCCGACCGCGGCCTGCGCGCGCCACAGGTCCACCTCGAGCCGGGCGCGGACCTCGGCGTACGCCGGGTCGTCGGCCACGTTGTGCAGCTCGTCCGGGTCCTCCTGCAGGTCGTACAGCTCCCACTCCCCGGCGAACCGCGGCCATCCCGTGCCGGGCAGCCCGAGGCCGTCGTTGTAGTAGTAGACGAGCTTGTACCGGTCGTCCCGGTAGCCGTAGTGGGCGGGCGCGTGGTGCACGCCGTCGTGGTGCTCCCAGTACCGGTAGTAGAAGCCCGGGGCGGGCGGCTGCGCAGCACGACCCGCGACGTCGGGCCCCACGAGGTCCGGCCAGAACGACCGGCCCTGCATCCGCGGGTGGGGCTCCACCCCGGCCGCGTCCAGCAGCGTCCGCGCCCAGTCCACGTTGGTGACCATGCCGTCGTGCACCTGCCCCGGCGGCACCGCCCGCGGGTAGGACACCAGCAGCGGCATCCGGATCGACTCCTCGTACATGAACCGCTTGTCGAACCAGCCGTGGTCCCCGAGGAAGAACCCCTGGTCGGACGAGTACACGAGCAGCGTGTCGTCGAGCTCGCCGCGCTCGCGCAGCCAGTCCGTCACCCGGCCCACGTTGTCGTCCACCGACGCCACGCAGCGCAGGTAGTCCTCCATGTACCGCTGGTACTTCCACAGCGCCAGCTCGTCGTAGGACAGCCCGGCCGGCGGGTCCACCTTCAGGTCCGCCGCCGTCAGGTGGTCCGCGACCCGCATCGCCGCCCGCCGCGCCGACGACGTCCGCGTCGCGTAGTCGTCCGTGAACGTCGCCGGCACCGGGATCGGGTCCGTGTACATCCCCGCGTGCGCCTCGTCCGGCTCCCACGACCGGTGCGGCGCCTTGTGCCACACCAGCACGCACCACGGGTCGTCGCCCTCGAGCGACTCCAGCCACTCCAGCGCCAGGTCGGTGATGACGTCCGTCGCGTACCCCGGCACGGTCCGCTCGCCGGCGGCGGAGCGGAACGTCGGGTCGTGGTACTCCCCCTGGTCGAGCAGCACGTCCCAGTAGTCGAAACCCTCCGGGTCGTGCCCCTCCCCGTGCCCCATGTGCCACTTGCCGACCACCGCCGTGCGGTAGCCCGCCGCCCGCAGCTGCGAGACGAACGTCGGCTGGCTCGCGTCCAGCGGCGTCGACAGCGTCGTCACCCCGTTGACGTGGCTGTACGTGCCCGTGAGGATCGACGCCCGCGACGGCGTGCACAGCGAGTTCGTGACGTAGCAGCGGTCCAGCCGCACGCCGCGCTCGGCGATCTCGTCGATGCGCGGCGTGCGGTTCACCACCGACCCGTACGCCCCGATCGCGTGCGCGGCGTGGTCGTCGGTGAGGACCAGGACGACGTTCGGCCGCCTCATCCGGCCGCCACCTCCGCCCGGTCGGCGCGCACCGGGTTCGGGATCGCGTCCAGCAGCGCACGCGTGTACTCGTGCTGCGCCTGGCGCACCACCTGCACGGTGGGGCCCTGCTCCACGATCTCGCCGGAGCGCATCACCATGATGTCGTCGGCGAGCAGCCGGGCGCTGAGCAGGTCGTGGGTGATGTAGAGCATCGCCACGTCCTGGTCGCGCACGGTGTCGGCCAGCAGCTCGAGGATCTCCGCGCGGATCGAGACGTCCAGCATCGAGATCGGCTCGTCGGCGATGAGCAGCCGCGGCCGCGGGGCCATCGCGCGGGCGACGACGACGCGCTGCCGCTGCCCGCCCGAGAGCTGGTGGGGCAGCTTGTCCACGTAGGCGGCGGCGGGCGACAGGCCCACCGACTCCAGCAGCGCCAGCACCTGCTCGTGCAGCGCGTCCCCGGACAGGCCGAGGTAGTTCCGCAACGGACGGCCGAGGCTGTACCCGATGGTCTTGGTCGGGTTGAGCGCGGCGAACGGGTCCTGGAACACCATCTGCACCTGCGACCGGTAGTCGCGCAGCGCACCGCGCCGGAGCGTGCCGGGGTCGACGCCGTCCACCAGCAGGGTGCCCGACGTCGCCCGCTCGTTCCGGGTCAGCAGCTTCGCGATGGTCGACTTGCCCGACCCGGACTGGCCCACGAGCGCGCGCACCTGGCCGGGCGCCAGCGTGAACGAGACCCCCTTGACGGCCTCGACGGTCTCCTTGCGCAGGCCACGCCGGCGCTCGTACGTCTTGACCAGGTCCTCGACCACGACCAGCGGCTCGCGCTCGGGGTCCGTCACGCGCTCCGACGCCCACGCCGTCACCTCGGCGAACCGCGGGACCACGAGCTCCGCACCGGCCGCCCGCTCCGCGCGTCCCACCTCGGTGTGCAGGTGGCAGCGCACCAGCGACTCGGGGGACGACACCGACGGCGCGCCGAGCGCCACCGGCACGGGGTCGGCGGGTCGCAGCTCCGGCACGAGGGTCTCGCAGGCGTCGAGCCGCGACGGGCAGCGGGGGGCGAACGGGCACCCCGTCGGCGCCTCGGTGAGCGCCGGCGGGCGGCCCGCGATGTACGCCACGGAGACCTCCTCGGCGCGCGGGTCGTCGAAGGAGCCCAGCAGGCCGTGGGAGTACGGGTGCAGGGGGTCGGCCGCGAGCTGCGCGCTGGGCCGGCTCTCCACGATCTCCCCCGCGTACATCACCATGACGCGGTCGGCGATCTCGAGCACCGTGCCCAGGTCGTGGCTGATGAACAGCACGGTGAAGCCCTGCTCGCGCTGGATCCGGCGCAGGAGCTGCACGATGGAGCGCTGCACCAGCACGTCGAGGCCGGTCGTGGGCTCGTCGAGCAGGACGAAGCGCGGGCGCAGCACGAGCGCGAGCGCGAGCACGACGCGCTGCCGCATGCCGCCGGACAGCTCGTGCGGGAACGACCGCATCACCCGGTCCGCGTCGAGCTCGACGTCGCCCAGCACCTCGCGGATGCGGGCCAGCCGGTCCCCGTCGGTGGCGACGGACCAGCCGTGCGCGTCCATCGCGTCGTGGAACTGCTTCTCGATCCGCAGCACCGGGTTGAGGGCGTTCATCGACGACTGGAACACGGTCGCGATCTCGCGCCAGCGCAGCCGGTTCACCTCGCGCTCGCTCAGCGCGTACAGGTCGTCGCCGTCGAACCGGACGGCGCCGCCGGCGTGGTGCGCGGGCTTGTCCAGCAGCCGCAGCAGCGCGTTGCCGAGCGTCGACTTGCCGCACCCGGACTCGCCGAGCAGGCCGACGAACTCGCCCTCCGCGATGTCGAACGACACGTCCCGCACCGCGTGCGACGGGGGCAGGTCGCGCGACCGGTAGTCGACGGACAGGTGCTCCACCTCGACGAGTGCCATCACTGCTCCCTCAGGTGCGGGTTGCTCAGCGCGTCGACCCCGAAGTTGATGAAGGTCAGCGCCGTGGTCAGGAGGGCGAGGAGGAGGCCGGGCACGACCAGCCGGGCGAACCCGCCGGTCAGGAGTGCGCCGTCCTGGTTCGCCCAGTAGAGCATCGTTCCCCACGAGATGGTCTCGGGGTCGCCGATGCCGATGAACGCGAGGCCCGCCTCCGCGCCGATCGCCCCGCCGACGGCGGCGATGAACCCGACGACGATCAGCGACGTCATGTTGGGCGCGATCTCGCGGAAGACGATGTGGAAGATCCCGTCGCCGGCCTGCCGGGCGCCCTGGATGTACTCCCGGTTGCGCAGGGTGAGGATCTGCGCGCGCTTGTTCCGCGCAGCGCCCGCCCACCCGGTGATGCCGATGACGATCACGACCATCCACACCCCGCCGCCGCCGGGCAGGTAGGCCGCGAGGACCACCATGAGCGGCAGGGTCGGCACCACGAGGACGAGGTTGGTGAGGAAGGACAGGACCTCGTCCGTGAGCCCGCCCAGGTACCCGGCCGTCATGCCGATCGCGAGGGCGATGGCCGTCGAGATCGACCCGGCCACGAGGCCGACGAGCAGCGACGTCCGGGCACCCCAGATGGCCTGCGACGCGACGTCGTACCCGCGTCCCGTGGTGCCCAGCCAGTGCTCGGACGACGGCGGCAGACCCGGGGGGAAGCCGCTCTGGCGCGGGTCGAAGGGCGCGAGCCACGGCGCGAGGGCGGCCATGAGCAGGAAGAGCGCCAGCAGGACCATCCCGAAGCGGGCCTTCTTGTTGCGCCACAGGATGTCGAACCACTGCGGGACGCGCAGGGCGCGCGTCCGGCGGCGGGTGGGGGCGGATGCCGGCGCCGAGGCCGGACGCCGGTCGATGGTCGCGGCGGTCATGCCGCCTCCTTCCGTCGTGCCCGCGGGTCGAGGACGCCGTAGAGCAGGTCGGCGGCCAGGTTCGCCACGAGGACGCCGACGGTGGAGAACAGGAAGATCGTCTGCATGAGCGGGAAGTCCTTGTTGGCCACCGCCTCGAGCAGCAGCCGGCCCATGCCGGGGTAGTTGAACACCTGCTCGACGAGCGCGGTGCCGCCCACGAGGCCGCCCAGGGCGAGGGCGAAGCCGGTGATGTTCGGCAGGATCGCCACCCGCGCGCCGTAGTTGATGGCGAGCACCCGCGCCGACAGGCCCTTCGCGCGGCCGAACCGCGTGAAGTCCTCGCCGAGCGACGCGACCATGTTGTTGCGCATGCCGAGCATCCAGCCGATCGGCCCCGTGATCATGATGGCCGCGGCGGGCAGGAGGAAGTGCTGCCACGCGTCCACGAAGAACTCCGGCGACGGGCCCGGCTCCACGGCCCCCGAGTAGCCGCCCGACGACGGGAGCCACCCGAGGGTGATCGCGAAGACGTAGATGAGCAGCAGCGCCAGCCAGAAGAACGGCAGGGTGCCGAGGAAGCTGGACCCGACCGTGACGACGGCGTCGAACCCGGTGTTGCGGCGCCACGCGACCCACGCGCCCAGCAGGGTGCCGATGACGAACGACAGGATCAGCGTGGTGCCGAGCAGCACGATCGTCCACGGCAGGGCGTCGCCGATCACGTCGGTGACGGTGTAGGGGAAGTAGGTGTAGGAGACCCCGAAGTTCCCGGAGGCGAGGTTCTTCAGGTAGTCGACGTACTGCGCCCACAGCGACGCGTCGGGCACGCCGAGCATGGCCCGGACCGCCTCGAGCTGGGCGGGGTCGACGTAGCCGTCCTTGGCGGCGACCTGCTCGAGGATCGCCTGGGCGGGGTCGCCCGCGGACATCCGCGGGATGAGGAAGTTGAGGGTGACGGCGCCCCACAGGGTCAGGACGAAGAATCCGATGCGCCGCGCGAAGTAGGTCATGGTGCTTCCACCTCGGGTCGGGCGGCGCCCCGCCGGCCCGCCCGCCCGGGTGGGGCGAGCGGCCGGCGGGTGCCGCCGGGTCTGTCAGTCCTCGGCCGGGACCAGGGACGTGTAGATGAGGCGGTTGTTGTCCGAGCCCGCGTACGGGTCGTCGGCGCTGGGCCAGCCGGTCGCGTTCTTGGTGTTGTACTCGAACCACTTGCCGCCGTACCAGAGCGGGACGAACGGCACCTGGTCGACCATGATCTGCTCGAGCTCGTGGACGATCGGCTTCTGGTCCTCCGCGTCCTCGGTGACCTCGAGCTGGTCGAGCAGCTCGTCCGTCCTCGCGTCCTGCCAGCGGACCTCGTTGGTGGTGGCCTTCTTGCCGACCGGCGCCGTGTTGGCGGAGCCCAGCGGCTCGGCGAAGCTCTGGTACATCGAGCACAGGCCGCCGCGGACGCCGAACGCGAGGTCGTAGTTCCCGGTCAGGCGGTCCTGCTCGACGGTCGGGTAGTCCGGCGTCTCGACGTCGACGGCGATGCCGAGCTCGGCGAAGTCCGCCTTCACCGAGTCGGCCGCCGCGGTCCAGTCCGCCCAGCCGTTCGGCGTGGTGAACGTGAACTTCATCGGCTTGCCGTCCTTGCCCAGGCGCTTGCCGTCAGCGTCCAGCGCGTAGCCGGCGTCGGTGAGGGCCTGGGAGGCGGCGTCCGGGTCGTAGGACACCATGCCCTGGTCGGGGATGGCCGGGTCGAGCCAGTCGGCCTGACCGGGCAGCACCAGCAGCGTCTGGCTGGCCGGCTCCACGTACCCCGAGCCCGCCTCCTGCGTGAGGCGCTCCTTGTCCATCGCCTGCGAGATCGCGCGGCGGAACGCCACGTCGTCGAACGGCGCCTCGGTGAGGTTCATGTAGAGCGAGATGGGCGAGCCGGAGGCGAACCAGTACTTGTTGTGCTCCGGGTCCTTCGCCACGTACGAGTTCTCGACGTCGGGCACGAACATCGAGTTGTGGTCGTACTCGCCCCGCGCGAGCCGGAGCTGGTCGACCTGGCCCTCGGCGGCCTTGCTGAAGCGCAGCTCGTCGACCTTGACCTTGTCCGCCTGCCAGTAGTCGGGGTTGGCCTCGACCACGAACGCCTGCGGGTTGAGCGACTTCACCGTGTACATGCCCGTGCCGACGGCGTCCTCCGCCGTGTAGGTCGCCGGGTCCTCCGCGGTGGACCACACGTGCTCGGGCACGATCGTCGTCTCGAGGATCTTGTCCTTGATCGAGTACGCCGGGCTGTCGAAGGTCAGCACGACCTCGGTGTCCGACGTCGCCTCCGCGCTCTTGAGCTGCGCACCGACGCCCTTGGTGTCCAGCGCGGGGTAGTCCTTGAGCAGCGTGAACGTGTAGGCCACGTCCTGGGCCGTGAACGGCTCGTCGTCGTTCCACGTGACGCCCTCGCGGATCGTCAGCCGCATCTCCTGCGGGCCGGCCCACTCGTAGGCCGTGGCGAGCTGCGGCGCCTCGCTGCAGTCGTACTTGTTGACCTCCATCAGCGGGTCGTAGATCGTCCAGAGCGGGCCGATCGCCGTCGTGGAGAACGGGTTGTAGTTCGCCTTGGGGTTCGACTGGTTCGAGAAGTTGCCCAGGTTCAGGTAGGCGATCCGGCCGTCGTCGGTGGTCCGGCTCGCGCCCGCCCCGCCGCCCTGGTCGGCGGTGGAGCAGCCCGCGAGCAGCACGGCGGCCGCGCCGGCGCAGGCGACGAGTCGGACGGCCGCACGGCGGCGCGTGGTGGTGGGGGTCATGAACAACCTTCCTCGTTGAAGACTGCCGCGAGCTGCGTCAGGCGGAGCAGCCGCAGGACTCGCGGATCACGGTCCGGGTCTCCAGGACCCGGTCGTCGGGTGGCAGCGGGATCCCGGAGGCCGCACCGTCCTTGGTGGGCTCCAGCGCGATCCGCGCGGCCGTCGCTCCCAGCTCGAACGTCGGCTGGTGCACGGTCGTGAGGGTGGGAGAGGCCAGCGCGGCGAGCGAGTTGTCGTCGAAGCCCACGATCGCCATCTCCCCCGGGATGGGGTGGCCGAGGCCGGGCAGCGTCGCCATGACGCCGAACGCCAGCTCGTCGTTCGCGCACACCAGGGCCTCCGGCAGCTCGCCGCCCGCGTGCAGCTCGCGCGCCGCGATGGCGCCGTACTCGGCCTCGAAGCCGAAGTCGAGCGGCGGGGCGGACTCCGAGATCCCGTGGTCGGCGAGCGCGTCGAGGAAGCCCTCGTACCGCGACGTCGGGTCGGACGAGCCGTCCGGCGAGCCGAGGAAGCGCAGCCGGCGGTAGCCGTGCACCTCCAGGAGGTGGGTCACGATCTCGCGGGCGGCGGAGCGGCCGTCGGTCCGCACCGTGGCGAGGCGGCCGCTCGACGCGGCCACGACCACGACGGGCATCGTCCGCGCCAGCTCCGTCAGGAGCTCCTCGTCCACGGTGCCGCCCTGCACCACGAGCGCGTCCGTGCGCAGGGCGAGCTGCTGCACGGCATGGTCGGCGTCGGGGCGGAAGTGGGTGCCCAGCACGTTGACCGCGATCCCCGTCTCGACCGCCACCGACTCGACGCCCTGGACGAGGTCGGCGAAGTACGGACCGCCGAGGCCGGACAGCACGATGCCGAGGGTGTGGTGCCGCTGGTAGGCGAGGCTCAGGCCGAGCGCGGACGGCGTGTATCCCAGGGCGTCGATGCTCGCCCGCACGCGATCCCGCGTGGCGGGGGCCACCTTGGGGTCGTCTCGCGTCACTCGCGAGACGGTGGCCACGGACACGCCGGCATGGCGGGCGATGTCGCGGACCGTGGGCCGACCCGTGCTGGCCATGAATCAACTCCTCATCGTCGAGGCCGGTAGATGTAACCGGTTACATTGCCTACTATGGCGCGTGGTACCGGTTACATGCAAGTCTCCCCGTGACCTGCGCCACGTCCAGACCTACGAAGGAGTAGTTCCTTGGCACCGATCTCGACGCCGCCGTCCGCGCGCGTCCGCACCCTCCACGACGACCTCGTCCTCTCCGGCGAGATCCACTACTTCCGCCTCGAGGCCGACGAGTGGGAGAACCGTCTCGACGCGGCGGTCGCGATGGGGATCAACACGATCGCCACGTACATCCCCTGGCTGGTCCACGAGCTGCCCGACGGCACGTTCGACCTCACCGGCCGCACCCGACCGCACCTCGACCTGGGGCGCTTCCTCGACCTGTGCGCCGCGCGCGGGCTCGCCGTCATCGCGCGGCCGGGGCCGTTCGTCATGGCCGAGCTCAAGCACGAGGGCCTGCCGTACAGCCTCTTCCGCGACCACCCGGAGGTCGTACCGCCCACGTGGGACGGTCGCGCACCCGACGTCACCGTCGTCGACTACACGCACCCCGCCTACCTCGCCGCCTGCCGCGGCTGGTACGACGCGGTGATCCCGCTGCTGGCCGCGCGGACACCGTCCCGCGGCGGGACGGTCGTCGGGGTCCAGCTCGACAACGAGATCGGCATGCTGCCGTGGGTCACCAACTCCCCCGACCTGTCGGACCGCACGGTGGGCGAGCTCGTCGCCTGGCTCGTGAAGACCGCGGGCTCCGCGACGGTCCGCGAGCGCTACGGGATCGACCCGGAGCTCACCGAGGCCTGGGGCCCGGCGCTGCGGTCCCCGGGCGAGGAGGTCGTCCTCGCGCTGCACCGCGACCTGGGCCGGTTCATGCGCGAGAAGTACGCCACGTACGTCGAGCACCTCGCGACCTGGGCGCGTGAGCTCGGCGTCGACGTGCCGTTCCTGGTGAACATCCACGGCTGCTGGGGCGGCGCCGCCACCATGTTCCCGCTCGGCGTCTCGCAGCTCTACCGCACCTGGGAGGGCCGCACCGACGTCATCCCGGGGACGGACTACTACATCGGCGACCTCACGCTGGAGAAGCTGCCGGGCTTCTGGGCGTCGAACGCGTTCGTCGCCGCGACCACCGTCGACGGCCAACCCACCGGCAGCATGGAGTTCGAGGTCGGCAGCGGCGACTACGGCGAGTCGCTCGGCGTGAACAGCGGGCCGGAGGCCGGGCCCCTCAAGCTCCAGACGTGCCTCGCGCAGGGCAACACGTTCGTCAACTACTACCTGCTCACCGGCGGCCGGAACCCGGCGCTCTTCGAGCCCGTGGGCGACGGCAACGACCGGGTGGCGTTCACCGGCGAGCGGCACGGCTTCGCGGCGCCCATCGACCCGGAGGGGCGTCCGTCGCCTGGCCACGCGCGGCTGGCGGACGTGACGACGGCGGCCGCACATCAGGCCGCGCTGCTGCGCGCGGCGCGCCCGGAGACGCCGCCCGTCACGCTCGGCTTCGTGCCCGACCACTACATGACGGAGTACCACTACCCCGGCTCGGAGCGGGACCGCCGGTTCGTCGCGGAGCTCGATCGGTTCCGCGGCTCCGGGCCCCGCGAGATCCTCACCCGAGCGCTCGCCGTCGGCGGGTTCGCGCCGGACGCCGTGAACCTCCAGGACGGCCCGCTGACGCTCGGTCACGACCGTGTGCTCGCGCTCGCCCCCACGCCTTACCTGGACGACGATATCCAGACCGCGCTGGTCGAGTGGGTGCACGGCGGCGGACGGCTGCTGCTGCACGGCCCGGTGCCGACGCGCGACATGCTCGACCGGCCCGCGACCCGCCTCGCCGACGCCCTCGGGATCACCGTCGGCGAGCGGCTCGACGAGCGGCCGGGGTTCTGGCCGTCGATCGTGCCGGCCGACGACCGCCTGGAGATGGCCGAGGTCCGGGGCGGGTTCGTGCAGCCCTTCGGGGTCCCGGACGGCGCCGACGTGCTCGCGACGATCGCGGGCTCCGAGGGCTCGCCCGGCGCGGACGAGGCGTGCGTCGCCCGGATCGCCCTCGGCGCGGGCGCCGTCCTCGTCGTCGCCGCCGACATCCCCTGCCTGCCGCCGGTCTGGGGGCGCCTGCTCGCCGAGCTGGGCGCCGCGCCGATCGTGCGGCCCACGACGTCGGTCCACGGCGTGGTCGTGGTGCCGACGGCGGCGCCGGACGGCACGCGCGTCGTGCACACGCTCAACGTCTCCCCCTGGGACGCGGACGTGATGCTCGAGCGCGACGGCGTGCCCCTGCTCGCCCGACCGCTGCGCGTGCCCGCCCGCACGGGCGCGTGGCTGGTCCAGGAACCGGGCGCCGAGCACGCGACGCCGGCCTGGATCGGCGGGACGGGGGCCGGCCGATGAGCGCCGCCGTCGACCTCGCGCCCCGTCTCGGGCGCACCGTCCTCTACCAGCTGTACCCGCAGAGCTTCGCCGACGGGAACGACGACGGGATCGGCGACCTCGCCGGGATCACGGCGCGGCTCGACTACCTGCAGTGGCTGGGCGTCGGCGCCGTGTGGCTCGACCCGTGCTTCGTGTCCCCGTTCGCCGACGCCGGCTACGACGTCGCGGACTTCCTGACGATCGCGCCCCGCTACGGCACGAACGACGACCTGGCGGAGCTCACGGACGAGGCCGGGAAGCGCGGCATCTCGGTGCTGCTCGACCTCGTGGCGGGGCACACCTCCGACCAGCACCCGTGGTTCCTCGCGTCCGCCGACGACCCTGACGACGACCGCTACGTGTGGAGCGACGTCCCCGTCGAGGGGTTCCAGCCCGGTCCAGGGCGCCGCGGCGGGTACTACCGGCCCAACTTCTTCCCGGTCCAGCCCGCGCTCAACTTCGGGTACGCGCGGACCGACCCGGCCGAGCCGTGGCGCAGCCCCGTCGACGCCGCCGGCCCGCGCGCCAACCGGGCGGCGCTGCGCGAGATCATGGCGCACTGGTTCGACCTCGGCGTCGCGGGCTTCCGCGTGGACATGGCCGCGTCGCTCGTCAAGGACGACCCCGGGCTCGTCGAGACCGGCCGGCTGTGGCGCGAGACCCGGGAGTGGCTCGACAGCACCTACCCGGGCCGGGTCCTGATCAGCGAGTGGGGCGACCCGCGCGTCTCCGTGCCGGCCGGGTTCCACGCGGACTTCTTCCTGCAGTTCGGCGGCGACGACGACGGCCTGCCCCTGCGCTCGCTGTGGAACAACGGCGCCGGCACGGTGAACCCGTCGTGGGGCGACGTGCCCAGCTGGGCCGACGCCGAGGCGCGGGGCGACGCGGCGACGTTCGTCCGCGCCTGGGAGGAGGCGACCGGGGCGATCGCCGCCGCCGGGAGGGGTGGCCTCACCGGTCTCCCGACGTCGAACCACGACTTCACGCGCCTCGTGGCCGGGTCGCGCGACGACGAGCAGGCCCGCGCCGCGCTCGTGCTCACCCTCACCTGGCCGTCCATGCCGTCGGTCTACTACGGCGACGAGATCGGCATGCGGTTCGTGCCCGGCACCCCGACGCTCGAGGGGTCGCGCCTCAACCCCACGTACGACCGGGCCGGCTCACGCACCCCGATGCAGTGGGGCGACGTGCCGCCCGGCCGGCTCGGCCCGGACGTCGCGGAGTCGCGCTACCTGCCGCAGGACCCGGACCCGGACCGCCCCACCGTGGCCGCGCAGCTCGACGACGAGGGCTCGCTGCTGCACCTCGTGCGCCGGCTCACGCACCTGCGGACCGCGGACGAGCGGCTCGCCGCCACCGCCCCGGTCGAGGTGCTGGCCACCGGGTACCCCTTCGCGTACCTGCGCGGCGGCACCCTCGCCGTCGTGCTCAACCCCGGCCGCGCGCCCGTGTCGATCACGGTGCCCGGCGCCGCCGGGGCACGACCGGTCGAGGTGCACGGCCATCGCGCCGACGGCGACGTCGTGCACCTCGACGGGCACGGGTACGCCGTCCTCGACCTCTCCTGACCTTCCGCGCACCACCGCGCTCCACCTGCAACGACGCATCGAAGGAACCACCCATGACGCACACCACTCCCGCGCCCCGCGACTTCCTCTGGGGCGCGGCCACGGCCGGCCACCAGATCGAGGGCGGCAACACCAACACCGGGCACTGGCTGCTCGAGCACGCCCCCGACACCCACGTCGAGGAGCCCTCCGGCGACGCCTGCGACTCGTACCACCGCTACGGCGAGGACATGCGGCTCCTGGCCGACGCCGGCCTGAACGCCTACCGCTTCTCGCTCGAGTGGGCGCGCATCGAGCCCGAGAAGGGCGTCGTCTCCCGGGCCCAGCTCGACCACTACCGCCGCATGATCGACACCTGCCGCGACCTCGGCGTCGAGCCCGTCGTGACCCTGCACCACTTCACCGTGCCGCGGTGGCAGTACGAGGAGGGCGGCTGGTACGCCTCCGACGCCGTCGACCGCTTCCGCATCTTCACCGAGACGGCCGCGACGATCCTCGACGACGTCCGGTGGGTGGTGACCATCAACGAGCCGAACATGATGGTCAACCAGGCCGAGGCGAGGATCGACACCGAGGTGGGCGTGAACTTCCCCGGCCCGTCGCCGCACGCCTCGCAGGTCATCGCGGCCGCGCACCACGCGTCGATGGACGTGCTGCGCGGGCTCGGGCACGTCCAGGGCGGCTGGACCGTGGCGAACCAGGTCTACCAGGCCGTCCCCGGGTACGAGCAGGAGCGCGACGAGTGGGGCTACTGGCGCGAGGACTTCTTCCTCGAGCAGTCGCGCGGCGACGACTTCGTCGGCGTCCAGTCGTACCTGCGCACGATCATCGGCCCGGACGGCCCGGTCCCGTTCCCCGAGGGCGTCGAGCGCACCCTCACCGGCTGGGAGTACTACCCGGAGGCCCTCGGCCACGCCCTGCGCCACACCCGTGACGTCACCGGGGGCGTGCCGATGATCGTCACCGAGAACGGCATGGCGACCTCGGACGACGCCCGCCGGATCGACTACACGACCGGCGCCCTCAGCGGCCTGGCCGACGCGGTCGACGACGGCTGCGACGTGCGCGGCTACCTGCACTGGTCCCTCCTCGACAACTACGAGTGGGGCTCGTTCCGGCCCACGTTCGGCCTGATCGGGGTCGACCGCGAGACGTTCGCCCGCACGCCGAAGCCGAGCCTCGCGTGGCTCGGCGACCTCGCCCGCCGCGGCGTGCTGCCGCGCGTCGCGGCACGCCCCGAGGCGGAGGCGGTCTTCGAGGCCGCCGTCGCCTCCTGAGAACGCGTGCGGCGGCGTGTCGCTGGGGAGCACCGCCGCCGCACGTCGACGTGACCATCCGCACGAGGAAGTGAGGACGCACGATGAGGACACGACGCACGCTCGTGACCGCCCTGGCCGCGACCGGCCTGGTCCTGGCCGCCCTGCCCGGCGCCGCGAGTGCCGACCCCGCGCGGGAGTCCCGCGGCGACGAGGACGTCCAGGACCTGCGACAGGGACCGACACCGCAGCTGCGCACCTGGGCCGCGGACACCTGGCGCTCGTTCGAGGCGCTGGTGGTCGACGAGACCGGCCTGCCGGACGACAACATCGGCGAGGACCTGGACCCCGCGACCCGCGGCGGCTACACGTCGCCCACCAACATCGGTGCCTACCTGTGGAGCACGGTCGTGGCGCGCGACGTCGGGCTCATCGACGCCGGCGAGGCGCGGGAGCGGCTCGCCACCACCCTGGGCACCGTGGCGCGGATGCGCACGCACGAGGCCACCGGCATGTTCTACAACTGGTACGACCCGGCCACCGGCGAGCGGCTCGAGACGTTCCCGGGCAGCGGCGACCCGATCAAGCAGTTCCTGTCCTCCGTGGACAACGGCTGGCTCGCGACCGGCCTGCTGCTCACGAGCCGCGCCGAACCGTCCCTGGCCGACGAGGCCGACGCGATCCGCGAGCGGATGGACTTCGGCTGCTATTACGACCCCGAGGAGAACCAGCTCCGGGGCGGGTTCTGGGAGACGAAGGCGAACGACGCCGCCGTCGCGGGCGACTACTGCGGCACGGGCACCGACGTCTGGTACACCGGCCACCACTACGGCGCGCTCAACACCGAGCCGCGGATCGCGTCGTACCTCGGGATCGCCGCGGGCCAGATCCCGGCAGAGCACTACTTCGGCACTGTCCGGGCGTACCCCGCGGAGAGCTGCGACTGGTCGTGGACCGAGACGGACGCCGTCGGCGGCTGGCAGGAGTACCTGGGCGTGCGCGTGTTCGAGGGCGCGCTGCCGTACCGGGGCATGCACGTCGTGCCGACCTGGGGCGGCAGCATGTTCGAGGCGCTCATGGTGCCGCTGTTCGTGCCCGAGGAGGAGTGGGGCCCCGACTCGTGGGGCGTCAACCACCCCCTCTACGTGCGCGGACAGATCGAGCACGGCCTGAAGGAGGCCGGCTACGGGTACTGGGGCTTCTCGCCGTCGAACGACCCGGCGGGCGGGTACCGCGAGTACGGCGTGGACCAGCTCGGGCTCGACGGCGCGGGCTACACCTCCGACCAGGAGCGCACCACGGTGGACCAGGCGTACGCCGGCTGCCGGGACGGCTCGCCCGCCCCGACGTCGTACGGCGACGGGGTCGTCACGCCGCACGCGTCGTTCCTCGCGCTGCGGTACGCGCCCGGGCAGGCGGTGGCGAACCTGCGCCGCATCGCCCGCGACTTCGACGCGTACGGACCCGGCGGGTTCTACGACGCCGTGGCCGTGCGCAGCGGGCAGGTGTCGCAGCGGTACCTCGCGCTGGACCAGGGGATGATCATGGCCGCGCTCGGCAACGCGCTCGCCGACGACGACCTGCGCCGGTACGTGTCCGACGGGGCGGTGGAGGACTCGCTCCGGCCCCTCATGGAGATGGAGCGGTTCGCCGCCGCCGGCCGCGACTGACGAGACCCGGGCGTGCCGTGCGCCGGTGTCACCGGCGCACGGCACGCTGGGGCCCATGGAGCTCGAGGTGCGCGGCGAGGTGTTCCAGTGGCGCGGTCCCGCGCCCTACTACTACGTGGCGGTTCCGGACGCCGAGGCGGAGCGGATCGCGGCCGTCGCGCCGCTGGTCACGTACGGCTGGGGCGTCATCCCCGTCACCGGCCGCCTCGGCGCGACGACGTTCACCACGTCCCTGTTCCCCAGGGACGGCGGCTACCTCGTGCCGCTCAAGGACGCCGTGCGCCGGCCCGAGGGCGTGGACGACGGCGACGAGGTGGTCGTGCACCTGACGCTCGACGGGGTGTGAGGGTCAGGCGCCCAGGCCGTCCACGAACGCCACGGCAGCGGCCGAGATCTGCGCGCGGGCGTCGTCGTGGGAGATGGTCGGGGTGCCGTCGCCGGGCTGCGGGCCGTAGTCGCCGAAGTACGCGTGCACGCCGCCCTCGACGACGGTGAACGCCGCGTCGGCGGGCAGGTCGGCGCGCGACGCGTCGATCTTCGCCGGGGTCGCGAGGCCGTCCTCGCTGCCGGAGACGGACGCGACGGCGGCGCTCAGGGTGTCGCTCATGTCGCCGGCGGGGTACGACGCGAACAGCAGCAGCCCGGCGGCGGGCGCCTCGGCGTCGTCGTCCGCGGCGCCCGCCTCCATCGCCGCGACCGTGCCTCCCAGCGAGTGGCCGCCCACCACCCAGCGCTCCGCGTCCACCGCCGCGCGGGCGTCGTCGAACGCGCCCGTGGCGAGGAACGCGATGCCGAGCGGCTGCTTCGCGACGACGACGGTGTGCCCCGCCTCGGCGAGCGGCCGCAGCACCGCCGCGTACGCGCGGGCGTCGACCCGGGCGCCGGGCTGGAAGAGCACGGCCGTGCCGTCCCCGCCGCCCGCCGGCGTCAGCGCGTACCGGGTGGCGCTCTCGGTCACCGTCACGGCGTCGTCCGAGCGCATCGCCGCGAGCGCCGGCTCCACGGCCGCGAACGGCCGCAGCCAGGCGAGCAGCACCACCCACGCCGCGCCCACGACGAGCAGCACCACGCGCAGCGCGCGCCGCCACCCCGGGCGCGCGGGACGACGACGCAGCGCCCGCACCCCCACGACGACCGCCCCCGCCAGCGTGAGCGCCAGCAGCACCGCGTACGCCGGGTGGCCGTGCACCACGGCGCCCCACGCCGTCGCGCAGGCCCACACGACGACGAGGACGGCGGCGGCTGCGACGGCGAGCATCGTGACGCGCAGCCACGCGGGGACGGGCACGGTCTCCCTGGTGTTCGGCACGTGAGGAGTCTGGCACTTCGGCAGTGCTCCGCGGGTATCGTCTGACCGCCACCTGCAACGTTGGAGGATCCCCCGTGACCGACCTGTCCACGACCACGCCCGACCTCGCACTCGACGCCGTCGTCGACCTCGACGTCCCCGGCCCCACGATCAGCCGCCACCTGTACGGGCACTTCGCCGAGCACCTGGGCCGGTGCATCTACGAGGGCTTCTGGGTGGGCGAGGACTCCGACATCCCGAACGTGGGCGGCATCCGCACCGACGTCGTGGAGGCGCTGCGCGAGCTCGCGATCCCCAACCTGCGCTGGCCGGGCGGCTGCTTCGCCGACACGTACCACTGGCGCGACGGCGTGGGCCCGGCGGCCGACCGCCCCCGCATCGTCAACACGCACTGGGGCGACGTCGTGGAGGACAACTCGTTCGGCACGCACGAGTTCATGGCGCTGTGCGACCTGCTCGGCACGGCTCCCTACATCTCGGGGAACGTCGGCTCGGGCACGGTCCAGGAGACCGCGGACTGGGTGGAGTACCTGACGCGCGGCGACGACTCGCCGATGGCGCGCCTGCGCCGCGAGCACGGTCGTGACGAGCCGTGGGGCGTGTCCTTCTTCGGCATCGGCAACGAGCCGTGGGGCTGCGGCGGCAACCTGCGCGCGGACCAGTTCGCGTCGCTGGCCCGCCAGCACGCGACGTACGCGCGCGACCACGGCGGCAACCGCCTGGTGCGGGTCGCGGCGGGGGCGTCCGACGACGACTACGCGTGGACCGAGACGCTCATGCAGCAGGTCGCGAAGCTCGGCGACGCGGAGCCGCGCGACCTGTGGCAGATGGTGTCGTTCCACTTCTACACGTTCGCCGGGACATGGGGGGACAAGGGAGCCGCCACCGAGTTCACGCGCGACGAGTACTGGGCCACGATGCGCAAGGCGCTCGACGTCCGCCGCATCATCGCCGGCCACTCGGCCGTGATGGACGCCTACGACCCGGAGGCCAAGCTCGGCCTGGCGCTCGACGAGTGGGGCACCTGGTGGAACGTGGAGCGCGACACCAACCCCGGCTTCCTGTACCAGCAGAACGCGATGCGCGACGCCCTCGTCGCGTCGGTGCACTTCGACGCCTTCCACGACCACGCCCGCCGGCTGCGCCTGGCGAACATCGCCCAGACGGTGAACGTGCTGCAGTCCATGCTGCTCACCGACGGGGCGAAGATGATCAAGACGCCCACGTTCCACGCCTTCGCGATGAGCGCGGGCCACCACGACGCGGCGAGCCTGCCGGTGCGCGAGCGGTCGCCGCGCGCCACGCACGACGTCGACGGCACGGCCGTGGGGACGGTCTCGGCGTCGGCGTCCACGAAGGACGGTGCGGTGCTGGTGTCGCTGACCAACCTCGACCCGGACGCCCCCGCCACCGTGCGCGTCGACCTGCGCGGCCGGTCTGTGAGCGACCCCGTCGCGACCGTGCTCGCCGCCGACGACCCCGCCGCGCACAACACCTTCGACGCGCCCGACGCCGTCGCGCCGCGCCCGCTCGACGGCGTGCGGCTCGAGGGCGGCATCCTCACGGCGGAGCTGCCGCCCGCGGCGTTCGCCACGGTGCGCCTCACGGTGAAGCCGTAGCCACTATATGAGACATATGGTCCCACTGAACGGACATCGGGTGTAGACCTGGGGCCATGACCAGCCCTGACGTCGAGGACCCCGCCGTCGCCGACCCCGAGCAGCGGTACTGGCGGCGCAACCTCGCCGTCGGCACCGCGGGGTCGTTCACCACGCTCGTCGCGATGACGCTGCTGGTGCCGTTCCTGCCGGAGTACGTGCGGCAGCTCGGCGTCTCCGACCCGGCCGCGGTCGTGCGCTGGTCGGGCGTCGCCTACGGGGCCACGTTCCTCACGGCGGCGCTCACCGCGCCGCTGTGGGGAGCGCTCGGCGACCGGTTCGGCCGCAAGTCCATGCTGGTGCGCGCCAGCCTGGGCATGGCGGTCGCGATGACGCTGCTCGGATTCGTGCAGAGCGTCGAGCAGCTGGTCGGCGTGCGGCTGCTCGTCGGCCTGCTCGGCGGCTACTCCTCCGGCGCGACCATCCTCGTGGCCGCGCAGACGCCGAAGGGCCGCAGCGCGTGGGCGCTCGGGGTGCTGTCGTCGGGCATCCTCGCGGGCAACGTCGTCGGGCCGCTGGTCGGCGGCTTCGTGCCCGCCTGGGTGGGCATCCGGCCGACGTTCGTCGTGTGCGGCGCGGTGATCTTCCTGGCGTTCCTCGCCACGACGTTCCTGCTCCGCGAGCCACCGACCGGGCCTCGTCCGCCCCGCGCCACCGACCGACGCCGCGGCGTGTGGTCGCAGGTGCAGCGGCCGGGCGCCGTCGTCGCGCTGCTGGCGACGTCGAGCCTGCTGCTCTTCTCGACGATGTCGATCGAGCCGATCGTCACCGTGTACGTGGAGGACCTGGGCCAGCTCTCGCACGCGGCCGGCGTCGCGGGGATCCTCGTCGCGCTGACCGCCGTGGGCAGCGTCGTCGCGGCGCCGCGGGTCGGTCGGCTCGCGGACCGGGTCGGGCACACCCGGGTGGTCGTGGCCTGCCTCGCCGCGGCGGGCGTGCTGGCGCTGGCGCAGGCGCTCGTGACGAACGTCTGGCAGCTCGGCGTGCTGCGCGTGCTGCTCGGCCTGAGCCTCGGCGGCCTGCTGCCGTCGATCACGGCGGCCGTCCGGCACCTCGCGCCGCCGGACGCCGTCGGCCGGGTGCTGGGGCTCGGCGTCTCCGCGCAGTACGTGGGCCAGGTGGCGGGGCCCGTGCTCGGCGGCCTGGTCGCCGCTCAGGCCGGCCTGCGCGCCGTCTTCGTGGCCACCGCCGTCGTCCTGCTCGCCGCGGCGGCGCTCAACCTCGTGGTGCTGCGCCGCGGCAGGCGAAATCCGTCGACCGAGGCGCCGGAGGTCGTGACACTCGGGTCATGACGATCACGCGCCTCGATCCCGTCGGCCTGCACGCGACCCCGGGCTACCACCACGTCACGATCGTGGAGACGGGGCGGACGGAGTACCTGGCGGGCCAGTGCCCGCTCGACGCCGACGGCCGTCTGGTGGGGCCCGGCGATCTGGCTGCCCAGGTCGGCCAGGTCGTCGCCAACGCGCTCCTCGCGCTCGGCGGCGCGTCCGCCGCACCGGGCGACGTCGTGCGGTCCGTCGTCTACGTCCGCAGCGACGACCGGGCGGATCTCGCGGCGACCTGGCAGCACCTGCTGGGCTCGCCCCTGGCCCCCGCGTTCACCAGCGCCAGCACGCTGCTCGGGGTGGCCCAGCTCGGCTTCCCCGGGCAGCTCGTCGAGGTGGACCTGACCGCCGCCGCCCCGCCCACGGCCTGAGATCGGTCATCTGGTGCGAGATCGGTCGACTTCCTGACCGATCTCGCACCAGATGACCGATCTCGCCACGCCAGTCGTCCGATGAATCCTTCCAATCGACGATTGAATCGTGCTAATTTCCCGTGGCATGACCACATCGGCCGCAATGACGCGGCGCACGTTCGGGAAGCTGGCCGGGATCACCGCGACGGCGTTGCTGCCGTGGGCACAGGCCCCACGCGCCGCCGCTTCGGGCCCCCCTGAGGTCCTGGAGACGGACACGCACGTCGTCGTGGACAACGGCCTCGTCCGCCTCACCGTCGACAAGTCGAATGGTCGGACCACCTCGCTCGTCTACGACGGCGTGAACCTGGTCGGTCGCGGGAACTACGACATGAACACGGTTCGCGAGGGCGGCGGCCTGCCGCTCCCGCCGTCGGACAACCACCTCACCGTCCGGCGCGAGCAGGACTTCGTCGACATCGCCTACCACCACAGCCCGTCGGGAGACATGCCGTGCTGGCTCGTGCGGCACCACGTCGTGCGCTCCGGCGAGGCGGGCATCCACCTCGCGTACAGCTACGACCACCCGGCGGAGCTGCACGGCTTCCGCACCGACCAGCACCGGTACGTCTTCTACACCGCGGGCGGCGTCTTCACGCACGCCTCGGTCGAGGACGACACCGACGCCGTCCGGTGGCGCGACGCCGCGGCCCGCATGCCCACGGGCGCCGAGATCTCGCGCGCCGAGATGGTGATGGACGCGACCTACGACCTCGAGGGCACCGGCTCCGCGTACCCCCGCCGCTACTACACGAAGTACGACTGGGCCGTGTCCATGAAGGACCACAGCCTGCACGGGCTGTACGGCAGCGGCTACGGCATGTGGGCCGCCCTGCCCAACCTCGAGGCGTTCACCGGCGGCCCGGTGCGCCAGGACCTGATCCTGCACCAGACCGGCGACACCCCCGTGCTGCTCGTGGAGCCGCAGGCCACCCACTACGGCGCGCCACCCGTGCGCGTCGCCGCCGGACAGGCCTGGCAGAAGACCTACGGCCCCTACTTCGTCTACCTCAACAAGGGCGACGACCCGAAGGCCATGCGCCGCGACGCCGCCCGCCAGGCCCGGTTCGAGACGCACGCGGAGTTCTACGACCGGCTGGCGATCGAGGGCTGGACACCCGCGGCCGAGCGGTCCCGCGTGCGCGGCACGGTCCGGGTCCCCGGCGTGCCGAGCCTCGAGGGCGCCGTCGTCGTGCTGTCCGACAACGGCACGCCCATGCAGGACTCCGTGCTCGGTCACAACTACTGGGCCGACCTCGGTCGGGGCGGGCAGTTCACGCTCGACCACGTGCGCCCCGGCACCTACCGCCTCACCGTCTACGGCGGCGGCCTGTGGGGCGAGTACGTGATCGACGACGTCGAGGTCGGCGCCGGCCAGGAGGTCACGCTCGGCCGCATGCTCTGGGAGCCCACGAGCCACGGGCGCACGGTGTTCCAGCTCGGCACGCCCACCCGTGCGTCGGGGGAGTTCCGCCACGGCCGGGAGTTCCGCCAGTACGGCCTCTTCGAGAAGTTCCACGACGACTTCCCCGAGGGCGTCACGTACACGGTCGGCACGAGCACGGCGAAGGACTGGAACTACATCCAGTACCAGCGGTCGTACCCGGTGCAGGCGCCCGAGGGCACCGTGCTCCCCGAGGACGCCGACGGCGTCTGGCTGTTCGACCTCGGCACCGCGTCCAGCCCCGTCGCCGCCGGGTACCAGCGGGTCGCGCAGAACACGCTGTACTCCGCCGGGGCGGGCTTCGGCCTCGACCGCGCGGTGGACTCCCGGGACCGCGGGTCGGACGGCGACCTGCAGCGCGACTTCCTCGTCGGTTCCGACTACACCTTCGCGGTGGACCTGCCCGACGGCGAGTACGAGGTCACCGTGCTCTCCGGCGACGACATCGCGGCCAACAAGACCCAGGTCTCGTTCGGTGGCGGCGAGCCGGTGGCCCTCGACTCGGGCCGGGGCGAGTACGCCGTGCACACTGCCACGGTGACCGTCACCGGGGGCCGGCTCGACCTGCTCGCCGGCGGCGACGGCCGCCTCAACGCCGTCGAGATCCTCGCGGCGGACGCCGCCCTGCCCGTGCTCGGGAGCCTCGAGGTCGACGGCGCGGACCTGGTGCCGGGCTTCAGCACCTTCCGCTCCGACTTCGCCGCCGACCTGCCGTGGGACCAGGAGGCCGTGACCGTCCGGGCCACGGGCCGGGGCGGCGCACGGGTGACGATCGGGGGCGACGTCGTCCCCGCGGCGGGGCTCGCCGTGCCGCTGCACGCGCAGCGCACCGTCCTCGAGGTCGTCGTGAGCGACGACGACGGCGGCGCGACCCTGCCGACGACGTACCGGCTGCACGTCACCCGGCAGGAGAGCCCGTGGCGGATCCTGTTCGACCTCGACCGCGCGCCGACGGCGGGCGAGCAGGCCACGCTGACGATCGCGCTGGCCGCGTGGGCGATGGGCTCCGCGCTGCCCGTGCCGCCGGAGAACAGCAACCTCACGATCACCGTGAACGGCGAGCCGTTCGTCTGGACCTTCGGGCCCGAGGACGCGAAGGGGGCCACGTACCGCAGCGCACGAGGCGGGCGGAACTACACCCGCGAGATCGCCTTCGACGCGGGCCTGCTGAAGCCCACCGGCAACGAGATCACGCTGCAGATCAACGCCGGCGCCGAGCACCTGTGGAACGAGGCGGCCTACGACGCCATCCGGCTCGAGATCGGCTGAGCCGAGCTCGGTCCTCCGGTGCGAGGGCCCCGCCGTCAGCGGCCCAGCACCTCCCGGGTCGCGACGTCGGGCCGCAGGTCCAGCCGCCGCAGCAGCTGCGCGTTGAGCGCCACCACCACGGTGGACAGCGACATCAGCAGCGCACCGACGGACATCGGCAGCACGAACCCGACCGGGGCGAGCACGCCCGCCGCCAGCGGCACGGACAGCAGGTTGTAGCCCGCCGCCCACCACAGGTTCTGCTTCATCTTGCGGTAGCCGGCCCGCGACAGCTCGATCACGGACAGCACGGACCGGGGGTCGTCGCTGGCGAGGATGACGCCCGCCGACGCGATCGCGACGTCCGTGCCGGCGCCGATCGCGATGCCGACGTCCGCCTGCGCGAGCGCGGGGGCGTCGTTGACGCCGTCGCCGACCATCGCGACCTTGTGGCCCTCGGCCTGCAGCCCCGCCACGCGCGCCGACTTGTCCCCCGGCCGCACGCCGGCGAAGTACCGGTCGACGCCGAGCTCGTCCGCGACCGACCGGGCCACCGCCTCGGCGTCGCCCGTGATCATCACGACCTGCACCCCGAGCCGGTGCAGCGCCTCGACCGCCTCGGCGGACTCCTGCCGCACCTCGTCCGCGAGCTTCAGCCCGCCGACGACGACGCCGTCGCGCAGGACGTGCAGGATGATCGCGCCGTCGGCGCGCCAGGCGTCCGCCTCGGCGACCTCGCCCGCACCCTGCTCCTCCAGCAGGCGCGGCCCTCCGACGCGAACCTCGTGCCCGTCGACCGTCGCGACCACGCCCACGGCGGGCGACGACGAGAAGTCGGTCGCGCGCGGGACGTCGATGCCGCGGGCCTCGGCCGCCCGGACGACCGCCCGCGCGAGCGGGTGCTCGCTGTCCGCCTCGGCGGCCGCCGCGAGCGCGAGGACGGCGTCGCCGTCCAGGTCGCCCGCGGTGGCGACGTCCGCCACGGTCGGCTCGCCCTTGGTCAGGGTGCCCGTCTTGTCGAACAGGACGGCGTCCACGGTGCGCATGCTCTCCAGCGCCAGGCGGTCCTTGATCAGGACGCCGCCGCGGGCGGCCCGCTCGGTCGCGATCGAGACGACCAGCGGGATGGCCAGGCCCAGCGCGTGGGGGCAGGCGATGACCAGCACCGTGACGGTGCGGATCACGGCGTCGTCCGGCAGCCCGAGGGCCGTCCAGGCGATCGCGGTGAAGGCCGCGGCGCCCAGGGCGAACCAGAACAGCCACCCGGCCGCGCGGTCGGCGAGCCGCTGGGCCCGCGACGACGACGCCTGCGCCTCGGCGACGAGCCGCTGGATACCGGCGAGCGCGGTGTCGTCACCGGTCGCGGTGACCTCGACGCGCAGGCCCGAGTCGGTCGCGACCGTGCCGGCGGTGACGGAGTCGCCCACGGTGCGGCCCACCGTGCGGGACTCACCGGTGACCATCGACTCGTCCATCTCCGCGCGGCCGTCGACCACGCGGCCGTCGGCGGGGACGCTGCCGCCGGGACGCACCAGGACGACGTCGCCGACGCGCAGGTCCGCCGGCGGGACCGTCACGACCTGCTCGCCCTCCACCCGCTCCGCCTCGTCCGGCAGCAGCGCCGCCAGCGAGTCGAGGGCGGAGGTGGTCTGCGCCAGGGATCGCATCTCGATCCAGTGGCCCAGCAGCATGATGACGACCAGCAGCGCGAGCTCCCACCAGAAGTCGAGCTGGTGGTCGAGCACGCCGAGGCTGGCGCCGAGCGAGGCGACGAACGCAACCGTGATCGCCAGGCCGATGAGCAGCATCATCCCCGGCTTGCGCGCCCTGAGCTCCGACACCGCGCCCGTGAGGAACGGCCGGCCGCCCCACACGTAGATCACCGTGCCGAGCACCGGCGAGACCCAGTCGACCCACGCCGCGTCGGGGAGCTCGTACCCCAGCACCATCGCGAACATCGGCGACAGCGCGACGGTCGGCACCGCCAGCGCCAGCATGATCCAGAACAGGCGGCGGAACTGGCCCACGTGATCCCCGTGGCCGGCATGCCCGCCGTGGCCGCTCATGTCGTGGCCGCTCATGTCGTGACCGCTCATGTCGTGACCGGCGTGCGTGTCGTGACCTTCGTGCGCGTGGTGGTCGTGCTCCAGGACGCGCGCGGTGTCGGGGCGCCGGTGCCCCGGGTGCTGGTCGTGAGAGGAGTGGTCCACAGCTCGATCCTTGCCTCGGACGGACGGGTTCGCGATCTCGATCTATACCCCCACGGGGTACCTTCCTGCCGCCAACCATATACCCCTCCCCGGTATTCCGCGACCCCTCACGGTTCGCCGTCGGCCGCCGACCTGGGCCAACACCCTTGCGACGCTTCTACAACGATGGAAATATTCCCCGGGCACGCGAACGCTCACTGAGAGACCTCGACGAAGAGGAGCACCATGAACGCCCGCACCGCCTGGACCACCCTCGTCGCCACCGTGACCACGGCCGTCACCGCCGCCGCACTGGTGGTCGGCCCGGCCGTCGTCGCGACCGCCCCCGCGGGGGCCGCCGACTACCCCGGCCCCGGCGTCGTCACCGGCGACACCGGGGTGCACGACCCCGACGTCGTGCGGAAGCCCGACGGCACCTACCTCGTCGCCGGCACCGGCGAGGGCGTCCGCCTCAAGACGTCCACCGACCGCACGCACTGGACGGAGGTCGGCGCCGCGTTCCCGGACGGCACGCCCTGGGCCGACCCGTACACCGGCGGCGGCACCCACCTGTGGGCGCCGGAGATCCACCACGCGAACTGGCAGTACTACCTCTGGTACTCGGCGTCGTCGTTCGGCGTGAACCGGTCCGCGATCTTCCTGGCCACGAGCCCGTCCGGCGACCCGGGCACGTGGACGAACCGCGGCAAGGTCGTGGAGTCGAGCACCTCCGACGACTTCAACGCCATCGACCCCGCGCTCGTCGTCGACGACGGCGGCCGGTGGTGGCTGAGCTTCGGCTCGTTCTGGTCGGGCATCAAGATGATCCGCCTCGACCCGCAGTCGGGCCTCCGCTCCGGCAGCGACCTCCACGCGATCGCGGGCCGTGGCGGCGGCGCGATCGAGGCGCCCACGATCCACCGCCGCGGCGACCACTACTACCTCTACGTGTCGTTCGACGCGTGCTGCCAGGGCGCCGACTCCACCTACCGCGTCATGGTCGGGCGCTCGACGTCGGTCACCGGCCCGTACGTCGACCGCGCCGGCGTCCCCATGACCGAGGGCGGCGGCACGCAGGTGCTCGCCGGGCACGGGTCGATCCACGGACCGGGCCACCAGACCGTCTTCTCCGACGTCGACGCCGACGTGCTCATGTACCACTACTACGCCGACTCGGGGGCGTCGTTCCTCGGCATCAACCTGCTCGGCTACGACGACGCCGGCTGGCCGTACGTCTACTGACCGCCGGGAGCGGGAACAATCCCGCGGGCGGCGTCGTTGGGGCAGGGTCTCCGTACACCGTACGAATCGAGGTCCCGTGCCCCAGCCCGCCCCCACCAGCACGTCCACCGTCGTCGCCGGCGCCGTCGAGGAGGAGCAGGCCGCCCTCGACGCCGCCTGGTCGCGGCGCACCGCGGTGCTCGACGACCTGGAGGCCACGCTGGCCGCCGCCCGCCCCGAGGACGCCGCCGCCCGCGCACGGATCGCCCGGCTGCGGGCACGGCGGGCGGAGGTGCGGGCGGCGGACCACGGCCTGGTCTTCGGCCGGCTCGACGGCGACGACGGCTCGGTGCGGCGGCTCGGCCGCGTCGGGCTGCCCGGCGCCACCGAGGACGACGAGCCGCTGGTCGTGGACTGGCGCGCCGCCGTCGCCCGCCCCTTCTACACGGCGACACCGGTGGACCCGCAGGGCGTGCGCCGCCGACGGCACGTGCGCACCCGCGGTCCGGAGGTGGTCGGCGTCGACGACGAGCCGCTCGACGGCGGGCTCGACGACTCGGGCCTGGTCGGCGAGGGGGCGCTGCTCGCCGCGCTCGACGAGCGCCGCACCGGCCGGATGGGCACCGCCGTCGCCACCCTGCAGCGCGAGCAGGACGACGTCGTGCGCGCCGACGCCCGCACGCCGCTGGTGGTGCAGGGCGGCCCGGGAACCGGAAAGACGGTCGTGGCGCTGCACCGCGTCGCGTACCTGCTGTTCGCGCAGCCCCACCTGGCGGAGCGCGGCGTGCTCGTGCTGGGGCCGTCGACGCGCTTCCTCGACTACATCGCCCAGGTGCTCCCCGCGCTCGGGGAGACGGCGGTCGTCTCCGCCACCTGCGACACGCTCGTGCCGGGCGTGCGGCCCACGCGCGCCGAGGGGCGCGACGTCGCCGAGCTCAAGGGCCGGTCGTCGTGGCTCCCCACGCTGCGCAGGTTCGTCGCGTCGCTCGAGCCGGACGACGGCCCGCTCGCCCTCGTGCTCGACGGCGAGGAACACGTGCTGTCCGCGGCCCAGGTGGCGGCAGCGCGCCGCGGCGCGGTCGGCGCGGGCTCGTACCACCAGGCCCGGGACCGGGTGACCGAGCGCGTGCACGACCTCCTCGTCGACGCCGTCGCCGACCGCCAGGCCGAGCTGCTCGCCCGTGCCGAGGAGGGCTTCGAGGACGTGCTGGGCCAGCTCGACGCCCGGCTGGCCGCCTCCGACGACCGGGCCGTGCACACCGGCGCGACGGGTTCCGACGTCGACGGCGTGCTGTCCGAGTCCGACCTCGAGGCGCTGCGCGCGCGGGTCGCCACCGACCGCGGCGTCGCGGCGGCGCGCGACGCGTGGTGGCCGCGCCGCGACCCGGCCGCCGAGCTCGCCCGCCTGCTGCACGACGCGGACCTCCTGGCCGCGCACGCCTCCGACCTCACCGCCGCGGAGGTCGCGCTCGTCGTCGCCGAGCCGGCCGGCGGCGCGGCCGGCTGGGCGAGCAGCGACGTCCCGCTCCTCGACGCCCTCGCCGACCTGCTCGGCGACCCCGACGAGACCGTCAGCCCGGGCCAGGGCCCCGACGACGGCGACGACGGCGTCTTCGTCGCCGCGCGGGCCGCCGCCCGCCGGGACTGGACGTACGGGCACGTGGTGGTGGACGAGGCGCAGGAGCTGTCCTGCATGCAGTGGCACATGGTGGTCCGCCGCTGCCCCACCCGGTCCGTCACCGCCGTCGGCGACATCGACCAGGCGTCGTCCGCGCACCGGCAGACCGACTGGGGCGAGGCCGTGGGCGACGCCCTCGGCGACCGCTGGCGGCGGGCCGACCTGACGATCTGCTACCGCACGCCGCGCGAGGTCATGGACCTCACCGTCCCGGTGCTGCGCCGGGCGGGCAGCCGCAACGACCCACCCCGCGCCGTCCGCTCCGCGCCGGTCGCGCCCTGGCGGGCCGAGGCCGACGACCGCACCTGGCCTGCCGTCGTCGCCGACGCCGTCGCCGGGATGACCGGGCGCTACGAGGGCGGCACGGTCGGCGTCGTCGCCCCCGCGGCCCGGCTCGCCGCCCTCCGCGACGCCCTGCCCGACGGCGTGCCCGCCCTGTCCGCGACCGAGGCCAAGGGCCTCGAGTGGGACGCCGCCGTCGTGGTCGACCCGGACGGCATCACGGCCGAGCCACGGGGCTGGAACGGGCTCTACGTGGCGCTCACCCGGTGCACGCAGGAGCTGGCCCAGGTGACGGTTCGGTGAGGGTTTGCACCCTCTGACCTTCCTCAAATCGCCTGCGGACGCCCGGTCCCGGCCACCAGGATGACGACGCGACATCAACCGCCGTGAGCTGTGAAGCGAGGAACTCCCATGCGCGTCCTGGTGACCGGAGGCGCCGGGTACGTCGGGTCTCACACGGTGCTCCGGCTGCTCGGTGCCGGGCACGACGTCGTCGTGGTGGACGACTACTCCCGGGGCGCCCCGGCGGCGCTGGAGCGGGTCGAGATCCTGGCGGGCCGGCCCGTGCCGGTGCACGTCTTCGACGGGGCGGACATCGACGCCCTCGAGCGCCTCTTCGACGCCGAGGGCTTCGACGCCGTGCTGCACCTCGCGGGCATCAAGAGCCCGAGCGCCCGCGGCGTCCGCCCGCTGGACAGCTACGAGACCAACCTCGGCACCACCTTCACGCTGCTGCGCTGCATGGCCTGGTACGGCGTCGACCGCCTCGTCGTGTCGTCGTCGGCCGCCGTGTACGGCGAGGGTCGCGACCTGCCGCACGCGGAGGACGCGCCGCTCGCGCCCACCGGTCCGGTGGGCCGCAGCCACGCGATGAACGAGCAGATCCTGCGCGACGTCGTGGCCGACGCCGGCCCCGCCCTGCGGGTGGGCGTCGTAAGGCACTTCTCCGCGGCGGGCGCGCACCCCTCGGGGTCCCTCGGGCCGGACCGCACCGGCGCGTCCGCGGGCCTGCTCACCGCCGTCGCGGAGGCCGCGGCCGGGCTGCGCGACGCCCTCGAGGTGCACGGCGTCGACCACCCGACCCCCGACGGCACGGCCATGCGCGACTACGTGCACGTGGACGACCTCGCGGCCGGGCACGTCGCGGCCCTGTCGGCGCTCGGCGACGCCGAGGAGCAGCTGTCCACCTGGAACCTCGGCAGCGGCCGTCCCACCAGCGTGCTCGAGCTGGTCCGCGCGTTCGAGACCGCGACCGGCCGCACCGTGCCGTACCGCGTCGCCGCCCGACGGGAGGGCGACGTCGCCGTGTCGTACGCCGACCCCGCCCGCGCGGAGGCCGAGCTCGGCTGGCACGCCTCCCGCGGCATCGAGGACATCTGCCTCGACCTGTGGCGCTGGCACCAGCGCAACCCCACCGGGTACCCGACGTCCCTCGCGCCGTCCGCCCCGTGGCGCGGCGGCGTCGGGCACCGCCTGCGGCTCGTCTCCGCCGTCCCGGCCGCCGCGGCCTGGTAGCCGTCAGTCCTTCGTGTCGCGGTAGTACCGCAGCGCGCCGGGGTGCAGCTCGACCGGGTCGGTGAAGATCGCGCGCACCCGGTCGAGGTTGGCCGCCGACGGCACCTGCGTCGCGATCTGGCCCCGCGCGTCGAACAGCGTGGACACCAGGGTGCGCGCCTCGGCGTCGGGCATGTCGGCGCGCACCATGAGGAAGTTCGGCACCGCGAGCGTCTCGACCACCCGTGACGACCCGTACATGCCCTCGGGCACGATGCCGTGCCGGTAGCCGCTGCCGTACCGGGACCGGACGTCCTCGACCAGGTCGCCCAGGGGCACGAGCCGCACCGGGACGTCGGCGGCGAGCGCCGTCAGGCCCGGGGTGCGCAGCCCGCCGGACCAGAAGAACGCGTCGATCTCCCCCGCGCGCAGCGCCTCGATCGAGCCGTCGAGGCCGAGTCTCGCGTCGGTGAGGTCGCCGGCGGGCAGGTCGGCCGCCGCGAGCAGGCGGTGGGCGATGAGGGCCGTGCCGGACTGCGGTGCGCCGAGGGAGACGTCCTTGCCGCGGAGGTCGTCGATGGTGCGGATCCTGGAGCTCGCCGGCACGACGAGGTGCAGGAAGTCGTCGTAGACGCGGGCCAGGGCGCGCACCTCGAGCGGCGTGTCGAACTGGCCCTCGCCCGCGACGGCGTCCCGGGCGGCGTCGGCGGCGCTGAACGCCACCTGTGCCGTGCCGGCGTCGAGGCTCTCGAGGTTCTCCACCGACCCGCCGGACTCCTCGACCGCGACCGGCAGGTCGTAGCGGTCCCCGAGCACCTGCGCCAGCGCCGTCCCGTAGGCGTGGTAGATGCCGGTCGAGCCGCCGGTCGCCACGGTGAGCGCGTCGGGGCGCTGCCCGTCCCACGGGTCTCCCGCGGCGTCGTCGCCCACGCACGCGGCCAGCACCGGCAGCGCCACCAGCGCCGCGACCACCAGCGTCACGAGGCGTGCCGCCCGGACGCGCCCGGCCCTCACGACGTCACCTCCGCCGCGGGGCCGACGGGCGCGCCGTCGGCCACCGCGAGCGCCGGTACGCGCAGCCGCACCTCCAGGCCGCCGCCGTCCGGCAGGCCCAGACGCAGCCCCCCGCCGCCCGTGGCGAGCAGCTCGGACGCGATGGCGAGGCCCAGCCCGGAGCCGCGCACCGTGCTGTGGCCGGGCGAGCGCCAGAACCGCTCCGCGAGGCGGTCCAGCTCCTCGGGCGGGACGCCCGCGCCGCGGTCGCGCACCGCCACCTCGACGGCGCCGTCGGGACCGGCGGTCACCGTGACGTCGACGCGGCCGCCGTCGGGCGAGAACTTCACCGCGTTGTCCACGACGGCGTCGAACGCGCACTCGAGCACGATCGGGTTCAGCTCGGCCCACGCGCCGCCGTCGGGGTCGGTGAACGTCAGCTCGCGCCCGACGGCGAGCAGCCGCCAGCTGTCCACGCGCCGCTCGACGAGCTCGGCGACGTCCAGCGGGTGGGCGCCCGCGGCCAGGTTCGCGTCGTCGGCCAGGAGCAGCAGGGCGTCGAGGATGTGCGCCATGCGGACCGCCTCCGCCCGCACGTGCGCCACCTCGGTGGCGTGCTCGGGCGGCGTCGACAGGGCGAGGTCCTCGACGCGCAGCATCAGCGCGTTGAGGGGGTTGCGCAGCTCGTGCGAGGCGTTGGAGACGAACTCCTGCTGCCGGTGCATGGAGTGCTCCACCCGGGCGGCCATCGCGTTGAACCGGGTGATCACCTCGCGCAGCTCGGGAGGGCCGGTGGACGGCGGGATGCGGGCGTCGAGGCGCCCGCGCCCGATCTCGCCCATCGCGGTGTCGACGGCGCGCACCGGGCGCAGCACCCAGCCCGCCGTGCGGTGCGCGATGACGACGGCCAGCACGCACATGACCAGCCCCGCCGCGACGAGGATGCCCCAGCTCGACCAGATGCTGCGGGAGACCTCCTTCGCGTCGGACACGGTGACGACCGCGCCCACCAGGTCGCCCCCGTCGTACACGGGCTCGGCGACCACCACCCGGTCGGCCTTCCACGGCAGCGAGCTGAGATCCGCCTCGCCGCGGCGCCCCGCGAGCGCCGCCTGCCGCTCGTCCACCTCCTGCGGGTCGAGCCCGTTGGTGGCCCACGTGGTGCCCGACTGGTCGACCACCGCCGCCGCGACCCCGTACACCTCGCGGTACCGGTCCAGGTCGCCCTCGACGATCGCCGGGTCGTCCGCGGTGAGCGACTGCCGGGCCGTGATGACCAGGTAGCCCGCGTCCGCCAGCCGGTCGAGGTAGACCTCCTGCTGGTTGGCGCGCGCCACGTTGCCCGCGTACGCGGTGCCGAGCAGCGCCAGCACCAGCACGCAGGGCACGAACAGGATGATCGCCAGGCGGGTCCGCATCGACGTCTACGCCCCCGTGCCCGCGGGCCCACCGCCGTCGGGCGCCGCCACCCGGTAGCCCACGCCGCGCACCGTCTCCACGACGTCGGGCTCGCCGAGCTTGCGGCGCAGCGACGCGACGTGCACCTCGAGGGTGCGGCCCAGGCCCTTCCAGCTGGAGCCCCAGACGTCGCGCAGGATCCGCTCGCGCGTGAGCACCGAGCCCTGCTGGCGTACCAGCAGCGCGAGCAGGTCGAACTCCTTGCGGGTCAGCTCGACGACGGTGCCGACGGCGTCGCCCACCCGGTCGCCCACGGCGCCGGCCGTGCGCCGCACCTCGCGCCGCGCGAGGTCCACCACCAGGCCGCGGACGCGCACGCGCGCGTCGGCGGCCTCCGCGCGGGCGCCGTCCCACTCGCGGCCGCGGCCGCGGCGCATGACGGCGTCGATCCGCGCGAGCACCTCACGCACGTCGTACGGCTTGGTCACGTAGTCGTCCGCGCCGAGCTCGAGGCCGCGGATGCGCGCGTCGAGCCGGGTGCGCGCCGTGACCATGATGATCGGGGTGTCCGAGACGCGACGGATGCGGCGGCAGACCTCGAAGCCGTCGATGTCGGGCAGGGACAGGTCGAGCAGCACCATGTCGGTGCGCGGGCTCAGCTCCCGGAGGGCGGACGCGCCGTCGCGCGCGCGGACCACCTCGTAGCCGTGCCGTCCGAGCACGGACACGAGCGCGCCGGCGACATGGTCGTCGTCCTCGACCACGAGCAGCTGCACGGGACCGTCCCTCCGTCGGGCGCCTGGAGCGCACAGGGTAGCGGAGCGTCGCACCGCGGTCAGAGCCAGCCCACGCGCCGGAAGACGCGGTAGAGCACCACGCAGCCGACCGCCATGAGCACGAGCGCGAACGGATAGCCGAGGAGCCAGTGCAGCTCCGGCATGTGCGTGAAGTTCATGCCGTAGATCCCGGCCACCACCGTGGGGTACACGAGGATCGCCGCCCACGCGGAGATCTTGCGCATGTCCTCGTTCTGCCGGACGGACACCTGCGACAGGTGCACCTGCAGCATGTCGGAGAGCAGGTCGTCGTGCGCGTCGAGGTGCCGGTCGATCCGCTCGACCGTGGACGCCACCCGCTCCAGCGTGCGCCGGTCGGCGACGGGGCGCCGCTCGTCGCCGGGGGCGGTGAGCTCGGGCAGCTCGGCCGCGACCGGCAGCAGCGCCCGGCGGGCCTCGGTGATCTCGCGCTTGAGGTCGTAGAGCCGCTGCACCGGGTCGCCCACCATGCGGTCGAAGACGACCCGCTCCGTGTCCGCGACGGCGTCCCCGAGCGCCACCTCGACCTCCGACGCCACCCCCACCAGGCCCAGCACGACGGCGAGCGCCACCCGCTGCGCGCCCTCGCCGTGCGTCGGTCCGGGGCCCCGCAGGCGCTCCAGCGCGTGCGCGCACACCCGCGCGTCGCCCACCTCGAACGTCAGCACCGCGTCCGGGCCCAGGAGGCAGCCGAGCTCGCCGGTGTGCACCTGGCGGTCGTCCTCGGTGTACCAGACCGTCGGCGTGACGACGGCGACCCAGTCGTCGTCCAGCCAGCGCACCGCGGCCACCGGCCGCTTCGGGACGTCCTTCGCGACCGCGTGCAGCCCCTCGAGCCGCTCCCGCAGCGCCGGGCCGATCGCGGCCGCCACGGCGAGGAACTCCTGCTTGTCCGTCGCGTGCACCCAGCGCGCCGGGTGCTCGTCGTCCGCCGCGCCCACCGGCGGGCCGTGCGTCCCGACGAACCACTCCGCGCCGGCGGAGGGTCCCGGGCTCTCGTCGTCCGTCACACCCGCATTCTCTGGCGGCGCGGCCCGGGGCGCCCGTCAGCCCGCGCGGCGCGCCGTCGTCGGCGGGCGGTAGCGGAACTCGCGGTCGGCGTCGGTGATCTCGCGCAGCACCCGCGCGGGCGTGCCCGCGACGACGACGCCCGGGGGGACGTCGGAGCTGACGACGGAGCCGGCGCCGACCACCGACCCCGCGCCCACGGTCACGCCGGGGAGCAGCACCACGTTCGCCCCGATCCAGACGTCGTCCTCGATCACCACGGGCGCGGAGAACTGCCCGCCGTCCCGGCGCAGGTCGGGGTGCACCGGGTGACCGGTGGTGGTCACGGTGACGTGCGGGGCGAACATCACCCGGTCCCCGACGTGCACCTCGACGTCGTCGACGAGCGTGAGCCCCACGTTGACGAAGACGTCGTCGCCCAGGTGGACGGTGCGCCCGTACGACACGTGCAGCGGCGGCTCCACCCACACCCGCTCCCCCACGCTGCCGAACAGCTCGCGGACCAGCTCCTCCCGGCGGGCGAGGTCGCGCGGGGAGCCGATGTTGATCGCGTGCTCCAGCTCCTTGGCGTGCGACCGTTCGGCCGCCAGGCCCTCCAGCCCGGGGGCGCCGTCGGTGTAGAGCTCGTGCGCCGCCATCCGGCGCCGCACCTCCTGCTCGCGGGGGTCCATCGCTCTCCTTCGAGGGTCGTGGCGGGCGTTGCTGCCCGGGGCAGTCTCCCCCACGGGCCGGTCACGACGCGGCGGCCGCCGCCTTCGTGGACTCCGAGGACGTGGACGACGGCGCGACGTCCCCGTCCTTGCCCGTGGCGCGCCGCGCGACGGCTGCGGCGCCCGCGCCGGCGGCGACGAAGACCGCGCCGAGCGCCAGCCAGCCGGGCGTGCCGAACCGGATGGGCAGGGCCGTCACCACGACGGGGGCCGCCATGCCCGCGAGCGCGTAACCGGTCTGCGACAGGCCCTGATAGGCACCCGCACGACGCGGGTCGGCGAGCTCGAAGGCCATGCCCCACCCGCCGGCCTCGGCCAGCACCTCGCCGAGGGAGTGCGCGACGGCGGCGAGCACCAGCAGCGCCGTCGCGGCCACGAGGCTGCCGTAGCCGGCCCCCGCGTACAGCACGCACGCGGCGGCCAGCAGCACGGACCCGCGGCGCACGGCCCGGCCCGCTCCACGGACGTCGTGCGTGCCGCGCGACGCGCGCACCTGCAGCAGCGCCACGAGCGCGGTGTTGACCACGAGCAGCGCGGACACGACGGCGGTCGGGGCGTCGGTGCTCGCGACCCACAGCGGCACGCCCACCGTCATCACGCCGAACTGCATGGCGACGACGGCGTTGAGCACGACGCTCGCGACGTACGTGCGGTCGCGCAGCGGGTGCGGGGCCTCGTCGGCGGCGACCTCGGCGTCGTCGGTCCCGGTCGCCGTGGGTGCGTCCTCGAGCATCCGCACGGCCAGCTCCGGCACGCGGCGGGGCAGCCGGACGAGCGGCACGACGGCGCCCAGCAGCAGCACCGCCGTCGCGACCATCGCGGTGCGGTACGCGGCGGCCGTGTCGAGCAGCAGCGCGACCGCGGCGGCAAGCGTGCCCAGCCCGATGAGCACGTTGGTCACGACACGCAGCCGGGCGCGCACGTCGACCCGCTCGGGGCCGGTGAACCACCGGGCGAGCAGGGCCTGTCGCGCGGTGGACTGCACACCGCGGCCCGCGCTGACGACGACCGCGACGGCGGTGAAGCTCACCGCGTCGGAGGTGAACGAGTACGCCGCCAGCGCCAGCGCCTGCGCGACCAGGCCCCACACCTGCACCCGGTGCGCGCCCCGGCGGTCCGACCAGCGCCCCGCGAGGTACGACCCGAGCACGCCCGCGCCGCCGGCGATCCCCAGGCCCAGACCGACGGTGGCGGCGGACAGCCCTACCACCCGCGTGAAGTACAGCACCGAGACGGTGTAGAAGATCCCGGTCGAGGCGGCGAACGCCATGGTCGAGAAGGTGAGCGCGCGCGCCACGGGGTCCCGCGGGAGGAGGGTCTGGATCACGGGCACCAGTAAGCGCCCCCGACCCCGGGCAACGAATCGATGTAGTCCTGCGCTACACCTATGCTCGCTCCATGGGATGGATGCGCTACGAGCTGGCCGGTATGGACCTCGCCGACGTCCGGTTCGCCGTCTCTCCGCTGAACGAGCTGGTCCTGTCGCTGCGCACCTGGCGCGACCCGGGCCGCTACCCGCTCCACCTGCCGTGGTTGCGCCGCACCCAGGAGGCCCGCTCGCGCCTCGACGGCGAGATGCTGCTCGCGCTGACCAACGAGGTGCTGTGGACGCCGGACTTCCTCACCCCGCGCCCGCGCAGCCCGCTCACCCGGATCGACGACGAGCTGGCCGCCGTCGCCGCGACCGGGGACGACGTCGTCGCCCGCGAGCTCGACGCGCTGCACCCCGGCGGCCGACCCGCTCCGCTCCGCGACCCGCTCCCCCGTGTGCGGCGACGGGTGCTCGACGCGCTGACCGCCTACTGGGACTCGTGCTTCGCGCCGCACTGGCCGCGGATGCGCGCCGTGCTCCAGGCCGACGTCGTGCACCGCGGCGCGGTGATGTCCGCGCGCGGGGCGGGCGCGATGTTCGCCGACCTCGCCGACCGGGTGTCCTTCGCCGACGGCGTGGTGAGCGTGCGGCTCGGGAGCTCGTCGAAGGACCTACGACGGGCCACGACCGGCGAGGGCCTGACGCTGGTGCCCACGCTGTTCACCCGCGCCGCGTCCGCCCCCATCTCCGCCGACGAGCCGCCGATGATCATGTACGGCGCGCGCGGGACGGGCACGCTGTGGCAGGCGGAGCGGCAGGTGGCGGACGCCGCGCTGGTCGCGGTGCTGGGGCAGGCGCGGGCGGGGCTGCTCACGACCCTCGAGCACCCCGCGTCGTCCACCGAGCTGGCCCGGCGCCTCGACGTCACGACCAGCGCCGTCAACCAGCACCTGCGCGTGCTGCGCGACGCGGGCCTGCTGACCTCCGCCCGCGCCGGCCGGTCCGTGCTGTACCTGCGCTCCGAGGTGGGCGACGCGCTGGTGGGCCCGGCCCGCTGAGCGGTCAGCCGCCGACGCGCGCCAGGTGCGCGTCGAGCACGTCGAGCGCCCACGAGGCGTCGTCGCCGGGTTCCTGCCGCACCACGTGCAGCGCGAGGCCGTCGACGAGGGCCTGCAGCTCGCGCACCTCGATCTCCGCGGGGGTACGCCCGACAAGGGCCGTGAGCGCCCGCGCGCACACGTCGTGGATGGCGTCCTGGGAGGCGCGGTGGCCCTCGCGCAGGGTCGCGTCGGTCATGGCGGCGGTGCCGAGCGCGAGGTAGACCTCCATCTCGGTGCGCCGCTCGGCGTCGAGCGGGAGCAGCTGCGCGAGCACGGCGCGCGCGCCGCCGGGGGCACCGACGTCGACGGCGTCGACGCGCTCCAGGAGCCGCTCCAGCACCAGGGCCACCGCGCGCTCGCGCACGCTGGCGACGGTGGGGAACGTGTAGCGCAGGGAGCTCTGCGGCAGGCCGGCCTCGGCGGCCACGTTGCGCACGGACAGGGCCTCGAGGCCGTCGCGGACGAGGACGCGCCACGCGGCCTCGGACACCTGGCGGCGGCGTTCGTCACGGTCGAGCTTCTGGGGCACGCGCTCATGTTCGCACAGTCGTGCGAAGTGTGCTAGAACTGTCTTCGCACGATCGTGCGAAGAACTTCCAGCAGATCCCGACCCGAGGGGAAGTGAGAGCCGTGGACTGGCTGATCCTCATCGCCGCCGGCGTGATGGAGGCCGTGTGGGCGACCGCGCTGGCCGCGTCGCGCGGCTTCAAGCGACCGGTGCCGACGGTGGTGTTCGTCGTCGGCCTGGCCCTGAGCATGTGGGGCCTCGCGCACGCGATGCTCACCATCCCCGTGGGCACCGCCTACGCGGTGTGGGTGGGCATCGGCGCCGTGCTCACCGTGCTGGTCGCCATCGTGCGCGGTGACGAGCGGCTGACGGTCGCGCGCGCCCTGCTCCTGGTCGGCCTGGTCGGGTCGGTCGTGGGACTCAAGGTGGTGGGCTGACATGACGAAGAACTCGAACACCCTGGCCTGGGGCGTGCTGCTCGCGAGCGCGGTGCTCGAGGCCGTGTGGGCCACGGCCCTGCACGCCAGCCGCGGCTTCACCGTGCCCGCCGACACGATCGTGTTCGTCGTAGCCCTGTCGCTGAGCATGCTCGGCCTGGGCTACGCGGCGAAGCACATCCCGATCGGCACGGCGTACGCCATCTGGACCGGCATCGGCGCGGCCCTCACGGTCGCGTGGGCGATGCTCAGCGGCACCGAGACGGCGTCGCTCCTCAAGGCGCTGTTCCTCGTCGGCATCATCGGCTGCGCCATCGGCCTCAAGCTGGTCGGCCACGACGACGAGGACGCGCCGAAGCGCGACGTCAGCGCCGATGGACCACCTGCGCCGCGGCCTGGTCGCGAGGCATGAGCAGCACCTGGTCCACGTTGACGTGCGCCGGGCGGGTGGCGATCCACGCCACCGTCTCGGCGACGTCCTCGGCCGTGAGCGGCTCGACGCCGGTGTAGACGGCGTCGGCCCGCTCCTGGTCCCCCTTGAAGCGCACCAGCGAGAAGTCGGTGTGCACCATGCCGGGGTCGATCTCGCTGACGCGCACAGGCTGGCCGAGCAGCTCCAGGCGCAGCACCCGGGTGAGCGCGGCCTCGGCGTGCTTGGCCGCGTTGTAGCCGGCGCCGCCCTTGTAGGGCTCGCGGCCCGCGATGGAGCCGATGGTGATGACCTGCCCGTCGCCGCTCGCGATCAGGCTCGGCAGCAGCGCCTTGGTCACGCGCACCGTGCCGAGCACGTTGATGTCGTACATGCGTTGCCAGTCGGCGAGGTCGGCGTCGGCCACCGACTCCGTCCCCAGCGCACCGCCGGCGTTGTTGACGAGCAGGTCGCAGCGGCCCAGTCGCTCGTCGACCGTTGCCGCGAAGGCCTCGACCGAAGCATCGTCCGTGACGTCGAGCGGGACCGCCGTACCGCCGGTCTCGGCGGCCACCTGCTCGAGCCGGTCCATCCGGCGGGCGCCGAGGACGACGTGGAAGCCCGCCGCCGCGAGGGCGCGGGCGCTGGCGGCACCGATCCCGCTGCTGGCTCCGGTGACGACGGCGACGCGCGAGCTGCTCGGCATGGGGGGTCCTCCTCAGGACGGTCGGGATGCCTCACAGCGTAGGCGCCACCCGCCCCCGGCCCGCCAACGCTCCTTGGCCGCCGGGTCAGCCGTTGAACGACGCCGGGTGCGGGCCCGTACGGCCGTCCCGCTCCAGACCGTCGATCGCGGAGAGCTCGGCGTCGGTGAGGTCGAAGCCGAACACGTCGAGGTTGGCCGCGATCCTCGCCGGGGTCACGGACTTGGGGATGACGACGCGCCCCTGCTGCAGGTGCCAGCGCAGCACCACCTGGGCCGGCGTGACGCCGTGGGCGCGGGCGGCGTCGACGACGGGCGCGTCGCCCAGCACGGCGCCCTGCGCCAGCGGGCTCCACGCCTCGGTGACCGCGCCGTGCCGCGCGTTCGCCGCGACGGTGGCGCGGTTCTGCAGCGCCGGGTGCAGCTCGACCTGGTTGACGACCGGGGCGCTGCCGCCGAGCGCTGCCACGCGGTCGAGGTGCTCGGGCAGGAAGTTCGAGACGCCGATCGAGCGGGTGAGGCCGGCGTCGCGCAGGTCCTCCAGTCCCTGCCAGGCGTCGAGGTAGGCGTCCGTGGCGGGGGTCGGCCAGTGGATGAGGTACAGGTCCACGTGGTCGAGGCCGAGCCTCTCGAGGCTCTCGGAGAGGCCCTCGCGGGCGGCGGCGCGGCCGAGCCTGTCCACCCACAGCTTGGTGGTGACGAACAGCTCGTCGCGGGCCACGCCCGACTCGGCCAGGGCGCGACCGACGCCGCGCTCGTTGCCGTAGACGGCGGCGGTGTCGATGCTGCGGTAGCCCGCCTCGAGGGCGGCGCTCACGGCGGCCGTCGTCTCGGCGTCGGGCACCTGGAAGACGCCGAAGCCGAGCTGGGGCATGGTGCGGCCGTCGGCGAGGGTGACGGCGGGGACGTTCGTGGTCATGAGGACATGCCTTTCGTGGGGGTGGGTCGAGGGGGTCAGACGGCGGCGGGCGCGGGCTCGTGCTCGGCGTCGCGCGGCCGGGCGAGCTCGCCGCCGCGGGTGCGGACGGCGACCAGCAGCACGCCGAGCCCGGCGACCGTGACGACCGCGCCGACCCAGAGGGGCGAGGTGTAGCCCGCGCCGGCGGCGAGGGCGAGGCCCGCGGCCCAGGCGCCGAACGCGTTGCCGACGTTGAACGCGGCGATGTTGGCGCCGGAGCCGAGCGTCGGCGCGGCGTCCGTGTACCGCATGATGCGGGTCTGCAGCGCGGGCACGGTGGCGAAGCCGAAGCCGCCCATGAGCAGCAGGCCGACGACGGTCGCGACCTTGCTCTGCGCGGTGAGGGCGAAGAGCACGAGGACGACGGCCAGCACCGCGATGACGGTGACGAGGGCCCTGACGAGGTGGCGGTCGGCGGCCCGACCGCCCAGCACGTTGCCCGTGACCGTGCCGACGCCGAAGACGACGAGCAGCCACGGGACGGCGGCGCTGCTGAACCCGCTCACCTCGGTGAGCGTGAACGCGATGTAGCTGAAGGCGCCGAACATGCCGCCGTAGCCGAGCACCGTCACCGCCATCGACAGCCAGACCTGGCGGCCACGGAAGATGCGGAACTCCGCCAGGACCGACCGGGCGGAGCGGTGCTCCGTGCGCGGCACGAGCACGGCGATACCGACGATACCGAGCACACCGACGGCGGTGACGGCCCAGAACGTGGCGCGCCAGCCCGCCGCCTGGCCGAGGAACGTGCCGAGCGGCACCCCGGCGACGTTCGCGACGGTGAGACCGGCGAACATGATCGAGATGGCGGCCGCGCGGCGGTTCGCGGGCACGAGGTCGGCCGCGACGACCGCGCCGATCCCGAAGAACGCGCCGTGGCACAGCGCCGCGACGACCCGGCCGACCATCGTCATGCCATAGGTGGGCGCGACGGCGCACAGCAGGTTGCCGACGATGAACAGGACCATGAGCAGCAGCAGCGCCCGCTTGCGCGGCATGCGGGACAGCGCCGCCGTCATGGCGATGGCTCCGACGGCGACGGACAGCGCGTAGCCGGAGATGAGGTAGCCGGCCACCGGCTCGGTGACGCCGAAGTCGGCGGCCACCTCCGGCAGCAGGCCCATGATGACGAACTCGGTGAGTCCGATGCCGAAGCCCCCGAGGGCGAGGGCGTACAGCGCGGCAGGCATCGAGGCCTCCAGGGTGTGGGGATCAGAAAGTTGCATACGCACTAGTTGCACGCGCAACGTTCCAGATAGTTGCACACGCGCTATATCGGCGCAAGGCGCTATGCTGTGACCCGGACGACGGGCCGCCGGGTCCGACGACGAGGCCCGCGAGGAGGCCGACATGGGAATCGCCGACGACGCCGTCGAGATCCGCGCGCGCGGCTGGCGCACGCTCGCCGCGCTGCACGGGCTGATCGAGACGGACCTGGAGCGCGCGCTGCAGAAGGAGCACCAGCTCTCCGTGGTGGAGTTCACCGTGCTCGACGCGCTCAGCCGCCAGGACGGCTGGCACATGCGCATGCAGCAGCTCGCGCGCGCCGCCGCGCTGTCCAGCAGCGCCACGACCCGGCTGGTCACGCGCCTCGAGGACCGCGGCCTCCTGACGCGCATCCTGTGCGCCGACGACCGCCGCGGCATCTACACCGAGCTCACCCCCGCCGGGCGCACGCTCCTCGAGGCTGCCCGGCCGACGCACGACCGCGCGCTGGAGGACGCCCTGGCCCGCGCCGACGAGATCCCTGAGATCGCCCCGCTCGCCGCGTCCCTGCACGCGCCCGCCACCGCCTAGCGAGACCACCTAGCGTGGCGGCCCGTGAGCGTCACGGGCCGCCTGCCGCTCCCCGACGTCTGAGGAGCACGATGGACCACCCCGCCGCCTGGATCGCCGTGCCGCTCGCCGTCTTCCTCGCCACGGGGACGACGGCCGTGCTCCTGGCGCGACAGTCGCTGCGCTGGCGGCGCGTGGTGCGCCGCGGCGCGAGCGCGCGGGGCCGCTGCCTGGGCCCGGCCCGCACCGGCTTCTTCGCCGGCTCCAGCGGCCAGACGCAGCACCTGCGCTTCGCGTTCACCGACGACGCCGGCACCCCGCACGAGTTCGTCCAGCACGCGCCCACCGTGTGGCGCGGCGGCCGCACCGTCACCGTCCACTATCACCGGGCCGACCCGGGCGGCACCGCCACCGTCGTCGTCGACGCCCGGGGCATGCGTGCCGCCAACGTGATCCTCATCGTCGTCGCCGGCCTCTTCGCGGTGCTGGCGCTGGTCTTCGAGGCCTTCGTGCTGCTGACGATCTGACCTCGACGCTCACCCGAGCGACGACGCGAACAGCCCGTCCGGCTCGCCGTCCACCTGTGCCAGCCAGCGGCTGCGTCGCTCGAACAGCCCGGGGACCGCGGCCGCCGCGCGCGCCACGATCTCGTCCAGGTCGGCGTTGACCAGCCGACCGTCGCGGACGACGATCGAGCCGGCGACCACCGTGGTCGACACGTCGGACCCGCGCACGGCGTGGACCAGGTTGTGGTGGACGTTCGCGTACGGACCGGAGACGATCAGCGGCGTCGTGCGCGGGGTCCCCGTGCGCACGGCGACGAAGTCCGCCTGCTTGCCGACCTCCAGCGACCCCAGCCGGTCGCCCTGACCCAGCGCCCGCGCGCCCCCGCGCGTCGCCATCTCCAGCACCTGCCACGAGTCCATCGCCGCGGCGTCCATCGCACGAAGCTTGCCGAGCAGCGACGCGACCTTCATCTCCTCGAACATGTCGAGGTTGTTGTTCTCCTTCTCGCCGTCGGTCCCGAGGCCGACGTCCACACCGGCGTCGAGCATCTCCGCGACGGGCGCGAGGCCGCTGGCCAGCTTCATGTTGGAGACGGGGTTGTGCGAGACGCCGACGCCACGCTCCCCGATCAGGCCCACCTCCGCGTCGTCCAGCCACACCGCGTGCGCCACGAGGGTCCTCGGCACGTCGAAGAAGCCGAGCTTCTCGAGCGCGAACATCGGACGCACGCCGAACTCCGTGTCGAACTGCTTCAGCTCGACCTCCGACTCGGAGCAGTGGAGATAGATGCCGGTGTCGTACTCCCGCGCCATGCCCAGGGCTCGGTCTCGCCCGGCGGCGTCCGCGTAGAAGAGGTGCTCGAGGCCGACCCAGGGCGTGATCCGCCCGCCGGCCGCCCCGGACCATTCCCGGAGCATGCGCTCGTTGTCGTCGAGGGTGTCGAAGTAGTCGTGGTCGGGGTGCGCCCCCACGTAGTTCACGCTGACCAGCCGGTTGCCGAGCGTGGCAGCGGCTCGCGCGCCCCCTTCCATGAAGCGCCACATGTCGACGACGGTGGTCGTGCCCGACAGCAACCCCTCGGCGTAGCAGAGCCAGGCTGCAACCTCCGCCTCGTCCGGGCGGAGCACCCGGTGCATCGGGTCGATGTGGAGCCGCAGCCACTCCCAGACCGGCAGGTGCTCGGCCGTGCCCCGCAGCACCCCCGAATGATGGTGGGCGTTGACGAGGCCCGGCATCAGCAGGTTGCCGGTCAGGTCGACGACCTCCGCGTCCGGGTGGGCTGCGCGCAGCCCTGCGGCCGGGCCGACCGCCGTGATGGCCGTGCCCTCCACGGCGATCGCCCCGTCGGCGATCACCTCGAGCGCGGCGTTCATCGTCACGACGGCGCTGCCGACATAGATGGTGGTCATGAGGTACCTCCTGGGTCCGGGGCGGAAGCGGTCACGGTCGGAGCGAGGGCATGCCCGCGTCCGCGGCGTGGGTGTCGGCGGGAGGGTCGGCGGGCTCGCGCCGCCCGAGATGGTGGAAGAAGAGGTTGAGAGCAACCGCGAGCAGCGCGGCCGAGCTGATGCCGGAGCCGAAGATCACGGCGAACCAGGCCGGGAAGACCTCGTAGATCGCCGGCATCGTCACCGGCAGCATGCCGAACGCGATCGAGGCGGACACGATGATGAGGTTGGCGGGGCGGGTGTAGTCGACCTTGGCCAGCGTCCGGATCCCCGAGGCGACGATCGTGCCGAACAGCATGATCGCGGCACCGCCGATCACGGGCGTCGGGATCGCGGCGACGAGACGTCCGAGCACCGGGAACAACCCGAACAGCACCAGGAACCCACCCGCGGCCGCGACCGCGAACCGCGACCGCACCCCGCTGATGGCGACCAGGCCGACGTTCTGCGCAAAGGCGGTCTGGGTGAACGACCCGAAGACCGGCGACACCACCGACGACGCCATGTCCGCACGGAGCCCGTCGGCGATCCGGCGCGAGTCGGACCGGGTCCCGATCACCTCGCTGACGGCGAGGATGTCCGCGGTCGTCTCCGTGAGCGTGACGAGGATGACGATCGTCATGGCCACGACGGCCGCGATCTCGAACCGGGGGGCTCCGAAGGCGAACGGCGTCGGGAGCGCGAAGATCGCACCCGCCCCGACCCCGGAGAAGTCCGTGCGGCCCAGGACCAGTGCGACCACGGTGCCCACCACGATCGCGAGCAGGATCGCGAGCCTCGAGACGAGGCCGGTACCCGCCCTGGACAGGACGAGCACGACCAGGAGGGTCAGGCCGGCGAGCCCGAGGTTGCCGGCGGAGCCGTAGTCCGCCGCCGTCGCATCCCCGCCCATGGCCCAGTTCGCCGCGACCGGGATGAGCGACAGCCCGATCGTGGTGATGACCGACCCTGTCACCACCGGGGGGAAGAACCGGACCACCTGCGCGAAGAACGGCACCACGAGCAGGCCGATCGCGGCCGAGGCGATCACCGCCCCGAAGATCACCGGCATGCCCCCGCCGCCGTCGATGATCGCGATCATCGTCGCGACGCCCGCGAAGGAGACGCCCTGCACCAGCGGGAGCCGTGACCCGAAGAACGGCAGGCCCAGCGACTGCAGCAGCGTCGCGACGCCGCCCATGAAGAGGGACGCGGTGACGAGCGCCCCGAGCTCGCCGGGCGCCATACCCGCGGCCGCCCCGATGACCAGAGGCGTGGCGATGAGGCTTCCGTACATGGTGAGCATGTGCTGCAGGCCGAAGGCGATCATCCGCGGCAGGCCGAGGCGTTCGTCCTCGGGGGCTCCGATGGTGGTCATGACGACTCCCTGGGTGGGTAGGAGGGCAAGGCCTGACGTCGTCGTCAGCTCGCGGCACCCGACACCGTCGGCGGGCTCCTGGGACCGCACGCTAGGAACGGGACTGGCGAACTGCCAAGTCGGTTAGCATCGGCCCAGCCGATGGAAGGGGCAGCATGCGGCCGAGCCTGGACCGCCTCGAGGCGTTCGTCGCCGCCGCCCGCGCGGGCTCCTTCTCGGCCGCCGCCCGGTCGTTGGGCAAGGCCCAGTCGTCGCTGTCGGGCGCGATCTCGCAGCTGGAGATCGAGCTCGGCGTCGACCTGTTCGACCGCACCACCCGGATCCCGACGCTCACGGTGGCAGGTGAACGGCTGCTGCTCAGCGCTCAGACCGTCACCGACCGCATGCGGATGTTCGAGGCAGAGGCCGAGGCGCTGACGGCCGGCACGTCGGGTTCGCTCGCGATCAGCGTCAACGTGCCCATGCGGATGCTGGCTCGGCCCATCAGGGAGTTCGCCGAACGGTACCCCCTGACCGACCTGGTGGTGCAGGCCCCGGTGGGAGAGCGCCGGATCGCCGACGACGTCCTGCGCGAAGAGGCCGCGATCGGTGTCGCGCTCGCCGAGCCGGACTACCCCAGGTCGCTCGCCTTCCGCCGACTCGGCACCGTGGTCATGGTGCACGTAGCCCATCGGGACCATCCCCTGGCACGTCGTGGCCGGGTGTCGTTCGCGGACCTGCGCGAGCACCGACGGCTCGTGTACGCCGACCGGCGTCCGGCGCAGCCGACGTCCGAGTACCTCCAGGCGGCCCACAGCTGGCGGCTCTACGACTACGGGGCCCTCGTCGAGCTCACCCGGGCCGCCGTGGGTTGGGCGACGGTGCCCCGCCAGTTCATCCTGGACGAGCTGCGCTCCGGAGAGTTCGTCGAGCTGCGGCTGACCGCGTACCAGCACACCGACTGGCTGGTGGGCGTGGATCTCATCCACCGTCGGGAGGGACCTGTCAGCGAACAAGAGCTGTGGTTGCGCGAACGTCTCTCGGCACACCGCGTCTTCGAGCAGGACACGCAGGGCAGCCCGACGCCGCCGAGCTCAGCACCCCCGGGCAAGGTGTACTGACCGGGCAGGTTCAGGTACGGCCCGGCGCTCCGCGCGGGATCCCCGCCGTCGCGAGCAGGTCCTCGTGCAGCTCCATCCACACCCCGTGCAGGGAGACTCCGCCCACCCCGGCCACGCGCGCACCGTCCCCGGCGCGGGCTGCGGCGAGCGCGTCGTCGAGCCGCTCGTCGTAGCCCGCGAACCGTTCGAGCTCCGCCGCGAGCCCGGCGAGCAGCGGGCCCACGTCGTCGACGAGGGCGGCCAGCTCGTCGAGCACCCGACCGTCCCAGGCGGCGTCCCGGTGGTCGTTCATGCCGAGCCGTCCGTCGTCGCCGGGGCGCAGCTGCCAGTCGGTGCACGCACGCAGCAGCCGGGCGTTCAACGGGTGGAACGCGGCGACGGCCTCGCGCACGACGGCGGCGGCGCGGCCGCTCGGGTCGGTGGCCAGCTCCGCGGCGAGGCGGCGCTCGCCCTCCGCCCGGCCCCGTTCCGTGAGGGACCAGCCGCCCGCCCCGGCGAACTCCGCCCAGGTCACGTGCCCGCACGCCTCGAGGTCGAGCAGGTGCTCGCGGGCGACGTCGGCCGGGAGCCCCGACCGCGCGGCGACGGCGGCGTGGTCAGCCGCACCCTGCACGCGGACGGCGTGCAGCACGCGCAGCTCGGGCTCGGACGCGCGGCTCACGACGCCTCCCCCGCATCGCCGGACCGCGCGACGAGCCGGTCGAGCCGCTGCTGCACGGCCTGCGGTGAGCCGAGACCCAGGGCGCCCGCCATCCGGCCCCACGTGTGCCCGGCGGCGCGGGCGGAGAACAGCGCGGCGGACTCGAGCTGCTCCGCCTCGGCGCGCGCCGCGGGCACGAGCGCGAGGGCGGCGAGCGCCCCGGCGGCGTCCTGCTCCGGAGCGAGTTCTCCGCGCGCGGACCGCCAGAGATAGTGGCGCACGAGGTCCGTCGCCGACGGCGGCACGGACGCCGGTTGCCAGGGCCGGGGCGCGAGCGCGTCGGCGCCGAGGTCGAGCAGCACGCGGCGGGCGCGAGCCTCGTCGCCGGCGGCGCCTTGGTCCGCGGCATGGTCGGCGGCACGGGGCTTGCGGTCCATCCCGCGACCGTGCACCATCAACAAATGGTTGTCAACACTCTGTTGAAGAACACGACGTGATCGTCTCGCTCGACGACGCCACCCCGGCTCACGGCGCCAAGGCCGCCGCCCTGGGGGCGCTACGACGTGCCGGGCTGCCCGTCCCCGACGGGTTCGTCGTGACCGCCGCCGTCCCGGACCACGCCCTGCCGGCCGCCGTCGACGCCGGGGCCCGCGACCTCGCGCGGCGCACCGGCACCGCGGTCGGCTCCCCCGTGGCGGTGCGGTCGTCGGCGGCGGACGAGGACGGGACCCGTGCGTCGGCGGCCGGGCAGTACGACACGGTGCTCGGCGCGGTCGACACCGACCGGGTCGTCGAGGCGGTCGCGGCCTGTCGCGCGTCGGCGGACGGGCCACGGGCCACGGCCTACCGGGCGGCGACGTCCGGCACCCGCACCCCTGCCGACGTCGCGGTCGTCGTGCAGCGGCTGGTCGACGCCCGCGCGGCGGGCGTGCTGTTCACGGGCGGCGGGCGCACCGTCGTCGAGGCCTCGTGGGGGCTGGGCGAGAGCGTGGTGCAGGGCGCCGTCGACCCCGACCGCTGGACCGTCGCCGGCGGACGCGTCGTCGAACGTCGCACGGGGACCAAGCGCACCCGCGTCGACCGCTCCCCCGCCGGCACGGCCTCCCGCGCCGTGCCGGCGGCGGACCGCGACCGCCCCTGCCTCGGCGACGACACCGTGCTGCGCCTCGCCGCCCTCGGACGTCAGGTCGCCGACCTGCGCGGCGGACCGCAGGACGTCGAGTGGGCGGTGGACGGTGCCGGCGAGATCTGGCTCCTCCAGGCCCGCCCGGTCACGGCCGCCCTCCCCGCCGGCCGTTGCGGGTGGGCTCGTGGCCCCCTCTCGGCCCGAAAGACGGGCCACGAGCCCACCCACAACGGCGGGGCGCGGCTCGCGGGCGCCGGGGTGCTGCGGGGGACGGGGGCGAGCGGCGGCCGGGCGAGCGGACCGGCGCGGGTGGTGCAGGGGCCGGACGACTTCGCCGCCGTCCGGCCCGGCGACGTCCTCGTGTGCCGCGAGACGGACCCCGCGTGGACGCCGCTGTTCGGCGTCGTCGCCGCCGTCGTCACCGAGACGGGCGGACTGCTGTCGCACGCGGCGATCGTCGCGCGCGAGCTGCGGCTGCCCGCCGTGCTCGGCGTGGCCACCGCGACCGACGTCCTGCGCGACGCCGGGACGGTGACGGTCGACGGCGACGCGGGCACGATCGCGACCGCCTGACCTGGGCACGGGCTGGACGACCCGTGGACGCCCCCGCCCCGTCGTGGAAGCATCCCGCCATGACCACGACGGCGTCCCCCCGCAGCGCACCGACGGGGAGAAGGCCGGCCGTCGAGCACGCCCTCGACCCGTTCACGCCCGACCGGCCGCCGGCGGCGTGGGGGCTGCGGGTGCTGGCGACACTGCTCGACTCCGCGCTCGTGGCGTCGGTGACCTTCCTCGCGACGGGCGCCGCGCCGACCCTCGCCGCGCTCCCCGGCCTGGGCAAGCCCGGCGGGACGGGCGGCGCGGCCTGGACGGCCGGCACGCTGCTCGCGCTCGGCGTCCTCCAGGCGTACACGGGCATGACGCCGGGCAAGCGGGTGGCGCACGTCGCGGTGGTCGACGACCGCACCAGCCGGCCGATCGGGCTGCCCGGCACCGTGCTGCGCTGGTTCGCGCACGTCCTCGACGCGATCCTGCTGATCGGCTACCTGCGCTCGGCGTTCCGGCGCGACGGCCGCACGTTCGCCGACTCCCTGCTCGGCACCGTCGCGGTGCGCACCACGTCGCCCGAGCCGCACCCCGTCGTCGTCCGTGTGCGGGGCGCCCGCGACCGGCACGCGCCCTGGCTGCGCTGGCCGCGCCCCGTCACCGGCCTGCTCGCGCTCGTGCTGTGCGTGCCCGCGGCCGGGATGAGCCTGGTGGTGGGCATGGGCTCGCAGACCGAGGGCCCCGTCGTCGTCGGGTCGTGCGAGTACACGGACGAGGACGTCGACGGCGTGGCGTCCGCGACCATCGTCGCGCAGCGGACGGAGAGCTGGGAGTCGCGGCTAGGCGTCCACCGCAACGGGACGACGACGTGGCTCCTCGGCGCCCGGTGGACCGTCCCCCCGGACTGGCCGACGCAGCCCACCGCCGCCCCGACGATCGACGCCCGCTCGGCCGACGACGTGCCCGCGGCGCCCGCCACCGACGACGCCGACGCCACCTGGATCGACCCGGCCTGGGCCGACGCCGCAGACCACCGGGCGGGGCCGGCGGACTCCGACCTGCGCACGGAGACGCTCACGACCTACGACGACCTCGCCGACGGGTGGGCGTCCACCGCCCTCGGCGGGGTCGGCGAGTGCGGCACGGCACTCACCCGCCCGCTCGGCGGGACGCCCTGACGCGACGTCAGGGCCGGAACGTCGTCTGCCCGTGCGGCGACTTGGCGAACGCAAGCACCTTGTCGGTGACGACGCGGTAGACGAGCGCGCGCTGGCCGTGCGGGTCGAAGGACTCGTCGTCGTTCTCGAAGTCCCAGGCGTCGCCGTACTTGGCGCGGAAGCCGTCGGCGAGCCGACGCAGCTCGGGGCCGCCGGTGGCGCGGACGACGACGCCCTCCACGACGACGTCGAGGCCGGCGTCCCACTCCGGGGACCCGATCGTCACGGCCACGTGCGGGCTGTGCGCGAGGTTGTGGGCCTTCTGCTCGCCCGGGCCGGTGCAGAAGACGAAGCCGTCGTCGGTCCACAGCCCGACGAGGGGAGTGACGTGCGGACGACCGTCCGCCCGCACGGTGACGAGCTGGTAGACGGTGGCGGCCGTGAGCGCGGCCTCCACCTCGGCCCACGGGGTGGGTGCGGTGGCCTCGCTGAAGCGGGCGTCGAGGGTTCCGGTGCGTGTCATGACAGAGCAGACCCGCCGGGCCGACGGAACTCGTCGGCCCGGCGAGTCCGGGATCCCGCATCGGCTCAGCGGCTGTGCGCCGACACGTCGCCCAGGGTGGTGGTGGCGCGGATCGCCACGGCGACGTCGCCGCCGCTGTTGGTGATCGCGTTGTCGATACGGCCCAGCGTCGTTCCGGCGTCGAGCGACGCCGTGACGCCGGACGCGACGCCCACCGTGACGTCGCCGGCCTGCGTGCGCAGGTCGAGCGCGCCCTGCACGGCCTCGTCCACGCGGAGGTCGCCCTTCGCGGTGCTCAGCTCGGCCGGGCCGGTGAGGCGGCCGACGGTGATGTCGCCGGCCTGCGTGGCAAGGCGCGCGCTCGCCGCCTCGTCGAGCTTGATGTCGCCGTGCGCGGTCTTCACGACGACGGCGCCGAGGCGGCCGACGCCCCGCAGCGGGGCGCTCGCGGCGTTGACCTCGACGCCCGAGCCGGCGGGCAGCTGGACCGTGACCTCGACGTAGCCGGAGCGGGCGGAGGCGCGGTGGCCGCCGGGAGCCGCGATGCGCAGGACGCCGTCGGTGTACGCGACGGTGGTCTGCTCGGCGGCCTTGACGTCACGGCTCTTCGAGGCGTCGGCGGGTCGCACCTCGACCGTGGTGTCGGACCGGTCGGCGGCGACGAAAGTGAGGCGCCCGGCCGGGACGTCGACGACGGCGGAGACGGGGGCGGGGGTGGCGAAGTTCTGCATCGTGCTCAGCTCCTGCGGTGGTCGGTGCGGTTGTTTCTGACATCGCAAACGCTACGTTGCGTTCGCAGATCGGGCAAGAGCAATGTTGCATCAGAAATACATCACCGCAGTTCAGCACGCATATATCGTTGCATCCGGACGGAAAATCAACGCAATCACCCACCCTGGGCTCGTTGCACCTGGACCACGGTGAACGTAACGTGGGCACGTCCTGACCCCGTGCCCCACCCAGGAGGACGCCATGCCGGGAGGCCGGCTCACCGCCCAGGAGCGCCAGCAGATCGCGCTGGGCCTCGCCGACGACCTCGCGTACGCCGAGATCGCCCGGAGGCTCGACCGCCCGACGTCGACCGTCACGCGCGAGGTGATGCGCAACGGCGGGCCGGGCGGCTACCGCGCCGACCTCGCGCAGCGCGCCACCCAGCAGCGAGCCCACCGTCGTCGTCCTGCCACGCCGCGCGCGACGTCCGGCTCGGCGACCGGGCCCGACGACGCGGCCCTGCGGGAGTACGAGGAGACCTTCACGACGCTGCTCATGCAGTCGGGCCTCCCCCGCATGGCGGCGGCCGTGCTCACGCGGCTGTACGTGGCGGACTCGGGCAGCCTCACCGCCGCCGAGCTGGTCGACAGGCTGCAGGTGAGCCCGGCGTCGGTGTCCAAGGCGGTCGCGCTCCTGGAGAACCTGGGGCTGGTCCGCCGCGAGCGCGAGGACGGCCGCCGCGAGCGCTACGCCGCCGACGGCGACGCCTGGTACCAGTCGATGATCGCCGCCGCGCGCTCCAACGCCGCGCTCGCCGCCACCGCGCGCCAGGGGGTCGACGTCCTGGGCCGCGACTCGGCGGCCGGCGCCCGCCTGGAGAACATGGCCCGCTTCATCGACTTCGTCGCCGACAGCATCACGCGCGCGGCCGAGCAGGCGCGCGACCTGCTCCACACCGGCCCCACCCCTACTTGATCGCGCCCATCGACAGCCCGCGCACGAGCTGCTTCTGCGCGATCCAGCCGGCGAGGATCACCGGCAGCGACGCGAGGAGGGCCGCGGCGCACAGCCGCGCGAGGAACAGGCCCTCGCTCGTCATCGTCGACACGATGAAGATCGGCACGGTCGCGGCGCGCGACGCCGTGAGGTTGAGGGCGAAGAAGAACTCGTTCCACGCGAAGATCACGCAGATGAGCGCCGTCGCGGCGATGCCGGGCGCCACCATGGGGATGAGCACGGAGCGCAGCGTCTTCATCAGCCCGGCGCCGTCGACGGCCGCGGCCTCGAGCACCTCGGCGGGGATCTCCTGGAAGAACGACCGCATCATCCACACCGCGATCGGCAGGTTCATCGCCGTGTAGAGCACGACGAGCGTCCAGATGTTGTCGAGCACCTTGAGCTGCCCGGCGATGACGTAGATCGGCACGATGACGGCCACGACCGGCAGCATCTTGGTGGAGATGAAGAAGAACAGCACGTCGCTGACCTTCTCCACCGGCCGGATCGACAGCGCGTACGCGGCGGGGATGCCGAGCAGCAGCACGAGGACGGTCGAGACGCCGGTGGCGATCGCCGAGTTCGCGACGTACGTCCCGGACTCCCCGATCACGGCCCGGAACTGGTCGAGCGTCGGGCTGAAGAACCACGTGGGCGGGTCCGACGACGCCTGGTTCTCCTGCTTGAAGGCCGTCATCGCCATCCACAGGACGGGGAAGAAGAACCCGAGCGCGAGGATCCAGGTCAGGGTGGTGAGCAGGCCGCCCGTGACGCGGCCGCGGCGTGCCTCCGTCCGCGCGGGCGGGCTCGCCTGCGCGCGCGGGGCCGTGGTGGTGGCGGTCATGCTCACTCCTTGACGTCGAAGCTGCGGAAGATGAGCCGCAGCGCGGCGGAGGCGACGATGATCGTGGCGATGACGACGACGACGCCCATCGCGGCGGCCTGCCCGACGTCGAAGCCGAGGAAGGCGCGCTGGTAGATGTAGAACGGCAGGTTCGCGCTGGCCGTCCCGGGGCCGCCGGCGGTCATGAGGTAGATCTGGTCGAACGTGTTGACCACGTAGATGATCCCGAGCAGCACGCCCAGCTCGATGTACCGGCGCAGCTGCGGCATCGTGATCGAGGCGAAGGTGCGCCACCAGCCGGCGCCGTCCATCGCGGCGGCCTCGAGCACGTCCTTCGGCTGCGCCTGCAGCCCGGCGAGCACGAGCAGCATCATGAACGGCGTCCACTGCCAGACCAGGGCCATGAGGATCGCGACGATCGGGTACGTCGAGGTCCAGTCGACCGGGTCGATGCCGACCAGCCCGAGCGTCCAGTTGAACAGCCCGTACGTGGGGTTGAGCATCGCCATCGACCAGAGCACCGAGCTGGCCACCGGCATGATGAGGAACGGCGTGATGAGCAGGGTGCGGGCCACGCCGCGACCGCGGAACGGCCGGTCGAGGAGGATGGCGAGCACGATGCCCAGCACCATCGCGACGAGCACGCAGCCCAGCGTGATGATCACCGAGTTGAGCGCCGTCTGGCGGAACACCGAGTCGCGCGCGATGTCCACGTAGTTCGCCAGCCCGACGAACAGGTCGGACTCCGGACGCAGCAGGTTCCGCGAGTGCAGCGAGTACCAGATCGTCACGAGGAACGGGATCTGCGTGACGACGATCGTGAAGACCAGCGCGGGCAGCAGCGGCCCGCGGCGGCGCCACCGCTCGGCCCGCGGGTACCGGTGCTTGTCCGCGCGGGCGGCGCGCTGGGCCTGCGCGCGCCGCAGGTTCCCGGCCTGCGTGGTGACGGCGGTCATCGCTCGTTCTCCTCGCGGTAGGTCTCGGCCACGGTCTCGGCGTAGCGCTGGGACTGCTCGAGGGCGTCGTCCACGGACTTCTGGCCCGCGATCGCGGCCGACATCTGCTGCCCGACGCGGGTGCCGAGGTCCTGGAACTCGGGGATGCCGACGAACTGGATGCCCGGGTACGGCACGGGCGCCACCATGGTCTCGTCCTGGGTGGCCTCGCCCATCGCGGTGAGGGTGGCGTCGGCGTACGCCTCGGACACCTCCGCGTACTCCGGGATCTCGTAGGTGGACAGCCGGCTGCCGGGCGGCACCCGCTCCCACGACAGCGTCTCGCCGACCAGCGTGATGTAGTCCTTGTCGGTCATCCAGGAGACGAAGTCCCAGGCGGCGTCCTTGTGCTCGCTGGTGGACGGGATGGCCAGCGACCAGGAGTACAGCCAGCCCGCCGCGTCCGTCTCGCTCACCGGCGCCGGCACGTAGCCGGTCTTGCCCGCGACGGTCGACGACGCCGGGTCCTCGATGGAGGAGACCATCGACGTCGCGTCGTACCACATGGCGGCCTGGCCCTGGGCGAACCGCGTGAGGCAGTCGCCGAAGCCGGAGGTCGCGGCGCCCGGCTGCCCGTACCGCTGCACGGTGTCGACGTAGGTCTCGACGGCCTCGCGCACCTCGGGCGAGTCGAGCCGGGCGTTCCAGCCGTCGTCGAACCACTGCCCGCCGAAGGTGTTCATCACCGTGGTCATCGGGGCCATCACCTCGCCCCACCCCGCCAGCCCGCGCAGGCAGATGCCCGCGAAGTCCTCGGACGGGTCGTTCAGCTCGCTGGCCAGCTCCCGCACGTCGTCCCAGGTCGGGCGGTCGGGCATCGTGAGGCCGGCCTGCTCGAAGAGGTCCTTGCGGTACGCGAGGAACGACGACTCGCCGTAGAACGGCACGGAGTAGAGGTCGCCGTCCACCGACAGCGCCTCGCGCACGCTGGGCACGAAGTCGTCGGGGTCGTAGCCCTCGGTGGCGTCGGCGTACGGCTGCAGGTTCTCGATCCAGCCGTTCTCGGCCCACATCGGCGTCTCGTAGTTGGAGATCATCACGACGTCGAACTCCCCGCCGCCGGTGGCGACGGACGCGGTGATCTTGGCGCGGGCCTCGTTCTCCGGCAGGGACACGAAGCGCACGTCGATCCCGGGGTGCTCCTTGCGGAACTCGTCCTGCAGGGAGATCGCGTCCTGCATCTGCGGGTTCGAGACGATCGCGACGACGATCTGCTCGCCGTCTCCCCCGCCGACGGCGCCCGCGCCGGCGCAGGCGGCCAGGGAGAGCCCGAGGACGGCGGCGGCGCCCGCGGCGGCGAGCCTCCGGGTTCGTGGTCGGAACATCGCTGTCCTCACGTCGCTGGTCGGTTCGATCGGTGGTGCCTCGACGAGCCCCGCGCGCACAGATGAGATGCGACGCTGCGCTCATCTGTCTGGACAGTAGTTCGTTATGCTCAGGTGAGCAAGAGCCACCCGCTCAGAGTGGCGCGGGCCAGGGTTCTCGACAGACTCGACAGCAAGGGTGGTTCCGTGACCGACGCCGATCACGCACGGCTCCTCGTGGAGGTCAGCCGCGACTACTACCTCGACAACCGCTCCAAGGTGGACATCGCGTCCACCCGCGGCATCTCCCGCTTCCAGGTGGCGCGGCTGCTCGCCGAGGCGCGCGAGAGCGGCGTCGTGCGGATCGAGATCTCGCCGCCCGCCAGCCTCGACGGCGACCGGGCCACCGCGCTGGCCCGGCGCCTCGGGACCCGCGACGTCGTCATCGTGCCCTCCGCCGCCGACCCGCGGTCCACGCGGGACTCCGCCGCACGCGCCATCGCCCGCGAGCTCGCGGCCAGGATCCGCTCCGGGATGACCGTCGGGGTGTCGTGGTCGCGCACGATCGAGATCGCGGTCGGCCTGCTCGAGGCGCTGCCGCCGTGCGAGGTGGTCCAGCTGGTGGGCGCCCTCTCCGTCGCCGGCGCGGGCGACTCGCTCGCCCTGATCGAGCGGTTCCGGGGCATCCCCGGCGTGAGCACCCGTCCCGTGTGGTCACCCATGCTCGTCGGCGACCCCGCGACGGCGGCGGGCATGCGACGCCAGCCGGAGATCGCGGCCGCCCTGGACCGGGCCGACCACCTCGACCTCGCCGTCGTCGCGGTGGGCGCGTGGTCCGCCAACGGCTCCACGGTGTACCCGCTGGTCTCGGAGGAGGACCGCCGCGCGGCCACGACGGCGGGCACCGTCGCGGAGTGCTCCGGCCGGCTGCTCGACGCCGCGGGCCGCCCGGTGACGACGGAGCTGGACGCGCGCGTCGTCGGGGTCACCGTGGACCAGCTCGCCCGGACCGCCGAGGTCGTCGCCGTCGGGTACGGCGCGCACACCGCCCCGGCCCTGCGCGCCGCGGTCGCGGGGATCGGCGTGACCACGCTGGTCTGCGACGAGGCGGCGGCCGCCGCCCTCGAGGAGCTGCTGGAGCCCGCGACCGCCTGACGCCCGTTTGCGGGCATGACCTGCGCCGTCGAGCCTGGGGGGAGGTGAGGAGGCCACCATGACCGAGACCGGCGAGCAGCGGCCCGGGCCCGACAGGGCCCGCGATGACCGCGACACAGGTGTTCCCGACACCGGGGTCCCCGACACCCCGCGCGCCCCGTCGGACGCGCCGAAGCCGTCCTGGGGCCTGGCCCTCAAGGCCACGGGCCGCGAGTTCGGCGCCGACCAGTGCACCGACCTCGCGGCCGGGCTGACCTACTACGCCGTCCTGGCCTCGGCGCCCGCACTGCTGGCGCTGGTGTCGCTGCTCGGCTTCGTCGGCGACGCCCAGAAGGCCCTCAACTCCGTGATGAACACGGTCTCGGAGTTCCTCCCCGAGGACATGATCGAGATCGTCAGGCCGCTCATCGCGAACGCCGTCGGCAACACCGGCGCGGGCGTCGCGCTCGTCGTCGGGCTCGTGCTGGCCCTCTGGTCCGCGTCGGGGTACGTGGGGGCGTTCGGCCGCGCGATGAACCGGATCTACGACGTCGAGGAGGGTCGCCCGGTCTGGAAGCTGCGCCCCGCGATGTTCGCCGTGACGCTGGTGGTGCTGATCATCGCGGCCGTCGTCGTCGCGAGCCTGGTGCTGTCCGGGCCGATCGCCCGGTCCGTGGGCGAGGCCATCGGCCTGGGCGACGTCGCGCTCACCGTGTGGGGCATCGCGAAGTGGCCGGTGGCGCTGCTGCTCGTGATCGTGGCCGTCGCACTGCTGTACCACTTCACCCCCAACGTGAAGCGGCCGCGCTTCCGCTGGCTGAGCGTCGGCGCCGTGGTCGCCATCGTGGTCATCGGCATCGCCTCCGCCGCGTTCGGGTGGTACGTCGGCAGCAGCTTCTCCAACTACGGCTCCTACGGCATCCTCGCCACGTTCATCGTGCTGCTGCTGTGGCTGTGGATCGTCAACCTCGTGCTGCTGTTCGGCGCCGAGCTCGACGCCGAGGTGGAGCGCAGCCGCGAGCTCAACGACGGCCTGCCCGCCGAGGAGAACCTCCAGCTGCCGCCGCGCGACACCAAGGCCAGCGACAAGAAGGCCGGCAAGCGGCGCGACGCCGTCGCGGAGGCGCGCGCCGTCCGGGAGGCCGCGGCCCGCGACAAGGCGTGACCTGTCAGCCCGCGACGAGGTGCTCGACCGTCGCCCGGGCGCCCAGCGTGTGCAGCGAGTCCAGCGCGGCGGTGTACGCCTCCACGAAGCGCGGCTCGGTGGCCAGGTCCCCGAACAGCTCCTCGTCGCGGACGAACGCGAGCGGGTCGTCCCGGTGGCGCGCCGCGGCGGCCTTGAGCCGGTCCGCGAGGCGGTCCACGATCGCGATGGGCTCGCCCTGCTCGTCCACCGCCTCGTCGTACCGGGCCCACGCGGCGACGACGGCGGCCGACCGGTGGATCTCTCCCCCGCTCTCGAGGTTGGCCCGCACCACGGGCAGCAGCCACTTCGGGATGCGGTCGGACGACTCCGCGCAGAGCCGGGCGAGGGTGTCGCGCACGTGCGGGTTCGCGAACCGCTCGATCAGCGTGGCCTGGTACTCGTCGAGGTCCACGCCCGGCACGGGCAGCAGCGTCGGGGCGCCCTCGCGCGCCATGTAGTCGCGCAGGAAGCGCACGAACGTCTCGTCCGCGCAGACCTCGTGCGCGTACCGGTACCCGGCCAGGTAGCCGAGGTAGCACAGGGCCTGGTGGCTGGCGTTGAGCAGCCGCAGCTTCATCAGCTCGTACGGCTCGACGTCGTCGACGAGCTGCGCGCCGACCTCCTCGTACGGCGGGCGGCCGTCCGCGAACCGGTCCTCGACCACCCACTGCGTGAAGGGCTCCGCCACGACCGGCCACGCGTCGTCGACCCCGAACCGCTCTGCCACCATGGCGCGGTCGTCGTCCGTGGTGACCGGGGTGATGCGGTCGACCATCGAGTTCGGGAACGGCACGTGCTCCTCGATCCACGCCGCGAGCTCGGGGTCCTTGAGGCGCGCGAACGCGGAGAACATGCGGTGCGCGACGTCGCCGTTGCCCTGGATGTTGTCGCAGCTCTGCACGGTGAAGGGCGGGACGCCCCGGTCGCGGCGACGGCGCAGCGCCTCGGTGACCAGGCCGAACGTGGTGGCGGGCACGGCGCCGGGCTCGAGGTCGGCGCGCACGGCCGGGTCGTCGGCGTCGAACTCCCCCGTGACCGGGTTGACGTTGTAGCCGCCCTCGGTGACCGTCAGCGACACGATGCGGATCTCGGGCGACGCCATCTTCTCCAGCACCGCCTCCGGGTCGTCGGGGGCGAGCAGGAACTCGACGATCGAGCCGATCACGCGGCCCTCGAGCGTGCCGTCCGGGTGCTTGAGCACCAGGGTGTACAGCCCGTCCTGCGACGTGAGCGCGTCGCGCATGCGGGCGTCGTGGGGCAGCACGCCGACGCCGCAGACCGCCCAGTCGAGGGCCTCGCCGGCGTTCATCAGCCGGTCCAGGTACATCGCCTGGTGCGCGCGGTGGAACCCGCCCACCCCGAGGTGCACGATGCCGGCGCGCAGGCGGCTGCGGTCGTACTGCGGGACGGCGAGCGGCAGGTCGCCGCCCGCCAGCGACGACACGGTCTCTGCGCTGAGTGCGGTCATGGTGCGTCCTTGCTCCGTCGGGTGCGGGAACCACCAACGTAGCAAACGAGCACGATGCGCGTCACAGATGAGCGGCCCTGGACGAGGACCCGACGGTCAGCGGCGGGTCAGGCGGAGCACCGGGATGACACGCGACGTCTTGCGCTCGTATCCCGCGAAGCCGTCGGACATGGCCTTGAACCGTTCCCATGCCGCATCGCGGTCCTCGTCCAGGAGCTCCTCGGCACCGACCTCGACGACGCCGTCGTCAGGGGTCTCGATGGTCACCTCGGGATGGGCGAGCAGGTTGTGGAACCACGCCGGGTGGGCGTCCGCGCCGCCGGCGGACGCCGCGATGAACCACGTCTTCTCGTCGTCGCGGATCGCCGCGAGCGGCGCCACCCGCTCGGTCCCCGTCCGCGCGCCCCGGTGGTGCAGCAGCACCAGCCCGCGCCCGAACCCCATGGTCGTGACGGTCCCGCCGTTCGCACGGAACTCGTCGATGATCTGCTGGTTCCAGTCGGTCATGGACGCAGTATCGCCTCGGGCCGTCATCCGCGGGGAGAGGCGCACGGCCGGGGGCTACGGCTGGGCCAGTGCGCGCAGGTCGTCGAGGGTGCCGTCGAACACGTTCATGTCGATGTGCTCCTCCTCGCCGGCGTAGCCGGGGAGGGTGTCGCGGTCGGAGTACTGCCAGAACTCCCAGTCGCGGCGCGGCAGGTCGGGGCTCGAGGCGACGGACCGGATCCACAACGGGTACCGGTCGTAGTCGTCGCCCAGGTAGTCCGCCCGGATCTGCTGGGTCGTGTAGAGGATCGGCGGTACGCCGTAGTGCTCCTCGAGCGCGTCGAGCATCGGGTCGAGGATGCCCCGCAGCTCGTCGACCGTCGGCGGGTCGGCGGCGAACTCGCCGTAGTACTCGACGTCGACGACGGGCGGCAGGGTGCCGCTCTCGGCCGGCACGACGTCGATCATGTGCGCCGCCTGGTCCGCGCCGGGGCTCTCGAAGGAGAGGAAGTGGTACGCCCCCACCAGCAGGTCGGTGTCGCGCGCGGCCGCCCAGCTGTCCGCGAACCGCTCGTCCTCGTGCCCGGAGCCCTCGGTGGCCTTGACGAAGGCGAAGTCCAGGTCCTGCGCGGCCAGCACGGGCCAGTCGATCTCGCCCTGGTAGGCGGACACGTCGACGCCGCGCACCGCGTACCTGTCGGCGGCCAGGCGGTTGGGCCAGAGCACGCCGTTCCACACCAGCAGCGCCAGCACGACCAGCAGCACGAGCACGGCCCCGGCGACGATCCCCAGGACCCGGCTCAGCCGGCGCACGCCGGCCCTTCCGCTGCTCACCCGCTGATGATCCCCGATCGACCCCGGGCGCGGCCAGCACCGCGCGCACCGGACGCCGCGCGCCGAGCCGTCGCCCACGGAATGATGTCCCCACCCGAGGTGAGGAGCGACGTGCCCGACGTCACCAGCGACACGGCGGCAGAGCCCCCGGCCACCTCGACGGTCCCCGCCCGGCTTCTCCGCACGGCGCGCCGCGTTCCGTTCACGCTCGGCACCGTCGGGCTGATGCTCGTCCTCGGCGTCGTCAGCGGCGCCCTGTGGACCCCGTTCGAGGGCCACCCGTGGTTCGAGAACGTCGCGTTCGGTGCCCCGGCGTTCGCCGACGGCCGCTGGTGGACGCCGGTCACCGGCTCGTTCTTCGCCCTCGAACCGTGGGAGTACCTGGCCGTGGCCGGGGTCTTCCTGCTGCTCGTCGGCTGGGCGGAGCACCGGCTCGGCACCCGCCGCGCCGCCGTCACGGCGGTCACCTGCCAGCTCGTCGGTGTCGTCGGCACCGCCGGCGGGCTCGCCCTCCTCGCCCGGACGGACTGGGCCTGGGCGGACCGGCTCGCCGGCGTGCTCGACGTCGGCTTCAGCGCGGGCGTCGTGGGCGCGGTCACCGTGACCGCCCTGAGCCTGGCCCCGCCGTGGCGGTTCCGGGTCAGCGCCCTGGTGGCGATCTACGTGCTCGTCGCCCTCGTGGCGTGGGGCGGGATCGCGGACGTCGAGCACCTCGTGGGCTGGGTCGCGGGCCTCGCGATCGCCCGCCCCGTGCTGGGCGCGAGGCTGGGCCGCGGCACCCGCGCCGGGCGGGTGCAGCGGGACCGGGCGACGGCGGCCGGGTACTTCGCCGTCTCGGCCCTCCTCGTGGTGCTCACCAGCTTCGCCGCCGGGCCCAGCGCCGGCCCGCTCGGCACGATGTCGGGCGACGGCTGGCCCACGGGGATCGTCGCGGTCACGGTCGACCTGGTGCTGGCCGTGGGCCTGCTGCGCGGACGCCGCGCCTGGTGGCGGGTGGCCGTCGTGCTCACCGGCCTGGGCCTGCTCGCCGAGGCGGTGCTCGCCCTCGCCGCCGCCGAAGGCCTGGGTCGCGGCGACCTTCCGCTGTACGTGCTGATGCTGCTGCTCGACGGCGGCGCGCTGGCCCTGCTGCTCGTGCGCCGGTCCTCGTTCCGCGCCCGCCGCCACGCCCGCCCGGCGGCCGGGAGCCACCTGGACCAGGACGCCGCCCGCGCCGAGCTCCGACGCCTCGGCGCGGGCCAGCGGCTCGCGTGGATGACGACGTGGGACGGCAGCGAGCGCTGGGCACCGCCGGACGAGGCCGCGGCGGGCGGCGGCTACGTCGCGTACCAGGCGCACGCGGGCGTCGCGGTCGTCCTCACCGACCCGGTCGGCGACGGGCCCGAGGGGCGCGCCGAGCTCGTGGACGCCTTCGTCGACGCGGCCTCCGCCGCGGGCGCCGGGTCCTGCTTCTTCTCCGCGAGCGAGGAGGTCGCGTCCATCGGGAGGGCGCGCGGCTGGACGATCGTGCCGGTGGCCCAGGAGGCCGTGATCGACCTGCCGGGGCTGGAGTTCCGCGGGAAGAGGTGGCAGGACGTGCGCACCGCGCTCAACCAGGCGGCGAAGCAGGGCATGGAGCACCGGCTGGTGCGGCTGGCCGACGAGCCGCCCGAGACCCTCGCGCAGGTGCGGGCCATCTCCGAGGCGTGGCTCGGCGACAGCGACCTGCCGGAGATGGCCTTCACGCTGGGCGGCGTCCGCGAGGCCCTCGACCCGGAGGTGCGCGTGGGCCTCGCGGTCGACGGCGACGGCCGCGTGCACGGCGTGACGAGCTGGCTGCCGGTGCACGCGCCAGGCGGCCAGGTCGTGGGCTGGACCCTCGACGTGATGCGGCGTGCGCCCGACTCGTTCCGCTACACGATGGAGCTGCTCATCGCGTCCGCCCTCACGGCGTTCCGCGACGAGGGCGCCGTGGAGGCGTCGCTGTCCGGCAGCCCGCTCGCACACGGCGTCGAGCCCTCCCCCGGAGGGCTCGACGCCGTCCTCGACGGCCTCGCGGAGAGGCTCGAGCCCCTGTACGGGTTCGAGTCGCTGCACCGCTTCAAGATGAAGTTCCAGCCGCGGAGCGTGCCGCTCTACCTCGTCGTGACCGAGCCCGCGACGCTCCCGCTGGTCGGCCTCGCCCTCGTGCGGTGCTACCTGCCGGACGTGCGAGCGCGCGAGCTGGTGGCGGCGGCCCGGTCGTCCCGCCGCTGAAGCGCACCGCACGCGTCGCCGTATCGCGCCTGACCGAGGCGCCGTCGTACCCGGACGCCGAGCAGCCGGCCGGCCGTCACTTGATCCCCGTGGTGGCGATGCCGCGGACCAGGAACCGCTGGCCGAAGAGGAACACGAAGAACACGGGCAGCAGCGACACGATCGACATCGCGAACATGGACCCCCAGTTGCTCTCCCCCTGCGAGTCGACGAACAGCCGCAGGGCCACGGGCACGGTCATCATGTCCGTGTCGGTGAGGTAGATGAGCGCGCTGAAGAACTGGTTCCAGGTGCCGATGAACGTGAAGATCGCCGTCGTCGCGAGGGCCGGCGTCATCAGCGGCAGGATGATGCGCAGGAAGATCCGGGCGTGCCCGGCACCGTCGATCCGGGCCGCCTCGTCCAGCTCCTTGGGCAGCCCGCGGATGAACTGGACCATGAGGAAGATGAAGAACGAGTCGGTCGCCAGCATGTTCGGCCCGACCAGCGGCCAGAACGTGTTCACCATGCCGAGCTGGGAGAACAGCACGTACTGCGGCACCAGCGTGACGTGCCCCGGGAGCATGATCGTGATGAGCATGATCGCGAAGAGCAGCGTCTTGGCGGAGAACCGCATCCGCGCGAACGCGTAGGCCGCCATCGAGCACGAGACGAGCGTGCCGAGCACGGACCCCAGCACCACGACCGCCGAGTTGAGCATGTAGCGGCCGAAGGGGTGGCTGAGCGCGTTCCACCCGTCCGGGTAGTGCGACAGGTCGACGTCGCTCAGCCACAGGCCGGGCTGGCTGAAGATGAGGTCGTCCGGCCGCAGGGACGAGACCACCATCCACAGCAGCGGGTAGATCATCACGGCGCCCGTGACGATCAGCACGAGGTGCTTGAGGACGCTCTTCACGGGGCGCGAGGGCCGCCGCCGCGCGGCGACGGGCGCTGGCTCCTGGACGACGGGGGGCGTGTCGACGTCCCTCTGGATGGTGTCAGTCATCGTAGTAGACCCAATACTTCGAGGCGATGAAGTTGACGGCGGTGAGGGCGCCCACGATGAGGACCAGCAGCCACGCCATCGCGGAGGCGTAGCCCATCTCGAAGTCCTTGAACCCCGTGTTGTAGAGGTACATCGTGTAGAAGAGCGTCGAGTCGGACGGGCCGCCGATCCCGCCCGAGATGATGAACGCCTGGGTGAAGGACTGGAACGCCCCGATCGTCTGGAGCACGATGTTGAAGAAGATGATCGGGGTGAGCATCGGCATCGTGATGCGCCAGAACTGCTTGGCCTTGGTGGCCCCGTCGACGGCGGCCGCCTCGTAGTACATCGTCGGGATCTGGCGCAGCCCGGCGAGGAAGATGATCATGGGCGACCCGAACGTCCACACGTGCAGCAGGATGATCGTGCCGAGCGCCGTGTCAGGGCTGGAGATCCAGCCCATCCCCTCGATGCCGAAGAGGCCGAGCACCTGGTTGACCAGGCCGGTGGTGCCGAAGATCTGGCGCCACAGGATGGCGATGGCCACCGACCCGCCCAGCAGGGACGGCAGGTAGAACACCGAGCGGTAGAACGACAGCCCGCGCATCCCCCGGTTGAGGGCCACCGCGATGAAGAGCGCCACCGCGAGCTGGAGCGGCACCCCCACGACGACGTAGGTGAGCGTCACGCGCAGCGACTGGTGGAGGCGGTCGTCGGTCAGCATCCGGAGGTAGTTCTCCAGGCCGACCCAGTTCGGGTCCTCGAGCAGGTTGTAGTCCGTGAACGACAGGTACAACGACGCGATCATCGGTCCCGCCGTGATGACCACCAGTCCCAGGAGCCACGGGAGCAGGAAGACGAGGGCCGCCTTGTTGTCCCGTCGCGCCGCCTTGCGCTCGCGCGGGTCCAGCGGGCGACCGCCTCGCTTCAGCTTCGAGAGCTCGGTGATCGCGCTCATCCGGACGAGCCCGTCGGCGCTGTGGAACGATTCATTGCGCGGACCTCCTTGACCACGGAGCGCTGCGCTCCAGCGCGCAACTTTTGGGGTAACCGTTGACCACAGTATCGAACTCTTCGTAGTCTGGGAAGCGCCTTCCCGCTCGCCGACGCCGACCGTCGCGAGCCTTCCAGGGGACGGGCTGCTCGTACAGGGAGGTACGACCCCATGCACAGACTCACGTTCAGGACGACCGCCGCGGTGGCTTCCGCCGGCCTCGTGCTCACCGCCGCCGCAGGATGCGCCGTCGACCAGCCCGGCACCGACGCCGCACCCTACGACCCCGACGAGGAGGTGACGATCACCTTCGCATGGTGGGGCGGGGAGGAGCGCAACCAGATCACGAAGGAGGCGATCAAGGGGTTCGAGGAGGAGCACCCGAACATCACCGTCGAGACGCAGAGCAGCGACTTCGGCAGCTACTGGGACATGCTCGCGACGCAGGTCGCGGGCGGCGACGCCCCCGACCTGATCACGATGGGCGGCTCCTACCCGAGCGAGTACGCCGGCCGCGGCGCGCTGCTGGACCTCGGCACGGTGTCCGACTACCTCGACACGTCCAAGGTGCCGGCGGACACGCTCAAGATCGGCGAGATCGAGGGCACGCAGTACACCGTCCCGTCCGGCGTCAACGCCCTGGCGGCCTTCCTCAACCCCGCGGTCTTCGAGGAGGCCGGCGTCGAGCTCCCGGACACGTCGACGTGGACGTGGGACGACTTCGCCGCGATCACGCAGCAGCTCTCCGACAAGGGCCCGAAGGGCACGTACGGCACGGTGCCGTTCGCCAACTCCTCGCTGCTCGACGCCTGGGCGCACCAGCACGGCGAGGCCATCTTCGCCGAGGACGGCACCGTGGGCGTGAGCCCCGAGACCGTGTCCGCCTGGTTCCAGCTCTGGCTGGACGCCCAGAAGAACGGCGCCACCCCCGAGGCCAGCATCTTCGTGGAGGACTCGACGGCCGTGCCCGAGCAGTCGCTGTTCGGCACAGGCAAGCAGGGGATCGCCTTCGCGTGGAGCAACTTCAAGGCGGACGCGCTCGGCGACTCCGTCGTCGAGGCGAACCTGCCCGGGGAGGCCGAGGCGGTCGGCAACCGGGTCGGCTCCACGATGGAGTACGCCATCACCTCGAAGACCGCGCACCCCGAGGCCGCGGCGATGCTGCTCGACTACCTCATCAACGACCCGCGCGTGGTCGACGCGGTCGGCACGGACCGCGGGGTCCCGGCGAACGCGGAGGTGCGCGACCACCTGCGCGAGAGCCTCAGCACGGTGCAGCAGAAGGAGGTCGACCTGATCGACGAGATCGCCGCGTCCGACGCCGGGGCGCGGATGCCCGCCCCCGAGGGCGCCAGCAGCACCGGCGACATCTTCACCCGGCTGATGCAGGACGTGCTCTTCGAGCGGACGACGCCGGACGACGCCGCGGAGCAGTTCATCTCCGAGGTCGAAGGCTCGCTGAAGTGACCGCCCCCGGCGTCGCCCTCGTCGGCGGCCACGGCTACGCGACACGCCACCTGGAGCACCTGCGGAGCGCCGAGCGCTCGGGGCAGGCCCGGCTGCTCGGCGTCGCCGACCCTCGCCCGCCCGAGGACGACGCCGGTGGCGTCCCCTGGTTCGACTCGCTCGGCGACCTGCTGGACGCCGGCGTCGAGCCCGACGTGGTGGTGATCTCGACGCCGCCGCACACCCATGCTCCGCTCGCGCTGCGCGCGATCGCGGCCGGGGCCGACGTCTACGTCGAGAAGCCGCCGGTCGCGTCGTGGGCGCAGTACGTCGAGCTCGAACGGGCCGCGCGCGACGCCGGCCGCGTCGTGCAGGTCGGGTTCCAGAGCCTGGGGTCCAAGGCCCTGGGGATCATCGACGACTGCCTCCGCACCGGCGAGATCGGCGACGTGCTGGCCGTGGGCGCCGTCGGGACGTGGTCGCGCACCGTCGGCTACTACGACCGGTCCCCGTGGGCGGGCAAGCGGGTCCTCGACGGGGTCGACGTGGTGGACGGCGTGGCGACCAACCCGCTCGCGCACGCCGTCGTGACGGCGCTGCGCGTGGCCGGGGCCAGGCACGCGGACGACGTGCTCGACGTCGACGCCGACCTCTACCACGCGCACGCGATCGACGCCGACGACACCTCCGTCGTCCGCGTCCGCACGACGAGCGGCGTCGCCGTGACGCTCGGCCTGACGCTGTGCGCGCAGGAGCAGACCGCGCCCGTGATCCGCGTGCGCGGCACCCGCGGCACGATCGAGCTGAGCTACACCACCGACGAGGTCACGGTGGACGGCGTCGACGGCCGGCGCACCCTCACCGCGGGCCGCGCGCACCTGCTCGACGACCTCCTCGCACACCGCGCGACCGGCGCGGAGCTGCTCAGCCCGCTGGCCGACTCCGGCGCGTTCATGCGCGTGCTCGAGGCCGTGCGCGTGGCGGACCCGCCGCGACAGATCCCCCCGGAGGCCGTGACGTGGACCGGCACGGGGCGCGACCGACGACCCGTCGTGCACGACGTCGACGCGACCCTCGCGCGGGCGGTCATCGCGCAGGCGACGCTCGCCGAGCTGGGCGTGCCGTGGGCGCGGAGGCGCCCGGCGCTCGACGTGCTCGACGTCGGCGGTGTGCCGGTCGCCGAGCTCCGCGACGGCGCCGACGTGGCGGCGACCCTCTCCCCGCGGCCCTACCTGCACCCGGTCTCCACGCTCGACGGCGTCGTCGTGACCGACCACCTGCCCGCCGACCACGCCTGGCACCTCGGCGCCGGCATGGCGATCCAGGACGTGGACGGCACCAACCTCTGGGGCGGCCGCACGTTCACGGCCGAGGACCGCGAGTACGTCTGGAGGGCCGACCACGGGCACGTGCGCGTCGACGAGCACTCCCGCGACGGCGGCGTCGCCGAGCAGGCGCTGACCTGGTGCGACCCCGCGGGCGCCCCCCTGCTGACGGAGCGCCGCCGGTGGGAGGCCTCTCCCTCCCCCGACGGCTGGTGGCTCGACCTGCGGACCGAGCTCCGCAGCGCGACCGGCTCCCCGGTCTCCCTGGGCGGCCCGGGCAGCAACGGCCGGACCGGCGGCGGCTACGGAGGCTTCTTCTGGCGCATCGCCCCGTGCGCGGACGTCCACGTGCGGACCGCGGACGCCGACGGCGAGCAGGCCGTGCACGGCACCACCTCGCCGTGGCTGGCCTGGACCGCCGAGTTCGCCTCGGGAACCGCCACTCTCGTCTTCGTCGCCGCGCACGACGACGACACGAACCCGTGGTTCGTCCGTTCCGCCGGCTACCCCGGCGTCGGGCTCGCGCTCGCGTGGGACCGCCGCACCAGCGCGCCGGTGGACGAGCCCCTGCGCCGGCGCGTCCGCGTGCTCGTCGCCGACGGCGTCCTCGACCACGACCGCGTCGCGCGGCTCGCCGCCGACGCCCTGGCGGACGCCCTCGCGCCCGCACCGCTCGCCGCCCGTCACCTCTGAGAGAGCCTCTTGCACCCCTCGAACCCCATCGACCGGCGCGCGCTCGTGCGCCGGCACAACGTCGAGCAGACCACCCTGGATCCGCGCAGCCCCGTGACCGTCGGGAACGGCGAGCTCGGCTTCACCGTGGACCTCACCGGGTTGCAGTCGATGCCCGGCGAGTACCCCGTGCACAGACGCGGCCACGAGCCCGACCGGGACACCCCGGGGACGCTCCTGGGGACGCAGTCGCAGTGGGCCTGGCACTCGGTCGCCGGCGAGCGCGAGTACGAGCTGGAGGAGACCACCCGGCGGTACGAGGTCGACGGCCGGCTCGTCCCGTACGTCGAGGAGAGCCGCCGGGGAACCCCCGGGTACGACGCCAACCGGTGGTTCCGGGCCAACCCGCACCGCCTGGATCTCGGCCGCATCGGCTTCGTCGCGATCGAGGGCGACAACAACGGCGACGACGGCGAGCGCCTCGCCGCGCTGCGACCGGCGGACCTCACGGACACCCGCCAGGTGCTCGACCTGTGGTCGGGGACGGTGGACAGCGCGTTCTCCCACCGGGACGTTCCCGTGCGGGTGCGGACCGCCGTCCACCCGACGCGAGACCGGATCGGCGTCACGGTCCGCTCCGCCCTCGCCGCGGGGCTCGCGATCGCCGTCGACTTCCCGTACGGCTCGTCGGACTGGCACAACGCCGCCGACTGGGACTCCCCCGACGCCCACTCCACGAGCGTGACGGCCGTGCCCGGCGGGTGGCTCGTGGAGCGGCAGCTCGACGACTCGGCGTACCGGGTGCACGTCGCCGCCACCGGCGCGGAGCTCGAGCACGTCGCGCCGCACCGCGTCGTGCTGCGCCCCACGGCCGACGACGTGGACGTCGTCGTCGAGCTCACCACCGACGGGCAGGGCGACATGGTGCTGCTGCCCTCCCGGGCCGGGCACGCGGACACCGCGGCGACCGCGGGCGACGCGCAGGACGTGCACCGGGCGGCGGCCGCGCACTGGCAGGGCTTCTGGGAGTCCGGCGCGGCCCTGCAGCTCGCGGGGACCGACGACCCGCGCGCCCGGGAGCTCGAACGGCGCGTGGTGCTGTCGCAGTACGTGACGGCCGTGAACAGCGCGGGGTCCCTCCCGCCGCAGGAGACCGGGCTGGTGTGCAACTCGTGGCGCGGCAAGTTCCACCTGGAGATGCACTGGTGGCACGCCGCGCACTTCCCCATGTGGGGGCGCCCGGAGCTGCTGCGGCCGAGCCTCGGGTGGTACCGGCACGCGCTGCCGCTGGCCCGGGACACCGCCCGTGCCCAGGGCTACGCGGGCGCCCGCTGGCCCAAGCAGCTCGGCTCCGTGCTGCGCGAGACGCCCAGCTCGATCGGCGTCCACCTCGTGTGGCAGCAGCCGCACGTCGTCTACCTCTCCGAGCTCGTCCACCGGGTCACCGGCGACGACGCCTTCCTGCGCGAGCAGGCAGAGGTCGTCTTCGCCTCGGCGGAGTTCATGGCCGACTTCGCCCAGGAGGGCCCGGACGGGTTCACGCTGGGTCCCCCGCTCGTGCCCGCGCAGGAGAGCTACGCGGGCGAACGGGCCCGCCTGTCCAACCCGCCGTTCGAGCTCGCGTACTGGCGCTGGGCGCTGCGCACCGCCAACGCGTGGCGCGAGCGGCTGGGCCTGCCGGTCCAGGAGCGGTGGGCCGAGGTCGCCGAGGACATGACGACGCCGCACGTGCGCGACGGCGTCTACACCGGCGTCGACGTCGAGCCGTACACGATCCGGACCGACCACCCCTCGATGCTCGGCGCGCTGGGCATCGTCCCCGACGTCGGGCTCATCGACGCCGACGTCATGCGCGCCACCTACCAGGACGTGCTGCGCGACTGGGACTGGACGACCACCTGGGGCTGGGACTACCCCATGATGGCGATGACCGCGACGCGCCTCGGCGAGCCCGGGTGGGCGGTCGACGCGCTCATGAACCCGGCGGGCAAGAACGTCGTGCTGCCGAACGGGCACAACCACCAGACGGAGTCCCTGCCCCTGTACCTGCCGGGCAACGGCGGGCTGCTCGCGGCCGTCGCGCTGATGGCGCGCGCCCACATGGATGAACCCGGCGGCGGGGCGGGGTTCCCCTCCGACTGGGACGTCCAGCTGGAGGGGTTCCCCGCGACCGTCTGACATCGACGTAGCGCCTGATGACGGTTCCGGTGCCGGAACCGTCATCAGGCGCTACGCCGAGGACGCGCTAACGCGGCAGGGTGCTGGCCGTCACGGCCACGGAGGGCTCGGACGTGCCGGCCGCGTTCACGGCCACCACTCGGTAGGTGTACTCCGTGCCGGGCTCGAGGGCCCGGTCGTAGGTCGTGTGCACCTTCGCGACGCCGACCTCCTGCGGCTCGCCGCCGGCCTCGGACCGCAGGACGCGGTACTCCGTCGCGCCCCCGCCCGAGGTCCAGGCCAGACCCGTGAACGTGGCGCCCTGGAGCCCCACCCGCAGGTCGGTGGGGGGCGCGGGCACGGGCAGCGGGACGGTGAGGCTCGCGCTCCGCTCCGACTCGCCCAGCTCGTTCACCGCCGTGACAGCGTAGTCGTAGGAGGCCACGGAGGCGCTGATCGTGTCGTCGGTGAACCCGGGCGCCGCGGTGGACCCCGTGGTGGTGCCGATTGGGGCGAACGCGCCCCCGCCGTCCCGTCGGTACACCTGGTACGTCTCGGCGCCGTCCACCGGCTCCCAGTCGAGGGTGAACGCCGCGGCCGAGACCTCCGTCGCCCGCACCCCCGCCGGGGCGACGGCCGGCTCCAGCGGGCCCGACGTCGCGGCCTCGACCTCGGCGGAGGGCTCCGACTCGCCGCCCGGCGACACCGTGGTGACGGCGTAGCGGTACGTCGACGACGGCTCCGCGGTCTCGTCGGTATACCCCGGGTCGGCCACGTGGCCGAGCAGCTCGAGGTCGCCGCCGGCGGCCGGCGCCCGGTAGACGCCGTACGCGGTGGCCGCGTCCACCTCCGCCCATCCGAGGTCGACCGAGTAGCTCCGCTCGGCGGTGACGTCGAGGTCGCCGGGCGCGGGTGCCGTCGTCGATCCCGTGGTCACCAGCGCGCTCACCTCGGCGGACGCGTCCGAGGCCCCGCCCGGCCCGACCGCCGTCACCTGGTACCGGTACGGCACGCCAGCCTCGACGTCGGCGTCGCGGAACGAGGTGTCCGTGGTGCTCGCGACGACCCGCAGGTCGGGCTCGGACGACGACGCACGGGCCACCAGGTAGGCGGTCGCGCCGGCCGACCCCGTCCAGGTGAGCGCGACCTCCGGGTCGCCCGTGGCCCCCGAGGGCTCCGCGCGGACCTCGCCCGGGGCGGTGCCCACGGGCTCGCTCGCGCCCGGCACCGGGTCCACGGCGACGAAGTAGTTGAGGACGGTGCCGCCCGCGTTGGCCCCGGTCACCACGTGCGACCCGGCGGGGAACCGCGCCTTGAACAGGTCCCACTCACCGCCGTGGTCGTCGGTGACGGTGCCGCCGGTCGCCTCGTAGTCGTCGGTCAGCCACGCGGGGCGCGGCGAGACGCGGGTGTCGTGCGCGACGTACACGTCGGCGTCCACGGGCAGGTAGAAGGAGAGCAGGTCGTCGTTCGTGGCGGCGCGCGACTCGACGGCCGACCGGATCCACTCGAGCCCCTGGATCTCCGCGGGCACCGACGTGAACCGGTAGGCCTTGCTGCCGGTCGTCCGGTCCCCGGCGACGAGGTCCCCGACCTGCAGGTCCTGCTGGATCGACCACAGCGCGGCGTTGGCGGCGCCGTTGCTGCTCGAGTCGGTGACGACGGCGCTGCGGATCGCGTCGCCCTCCAGCGGCGCGACCGGGGCGGTGGCCGGGGCCTCCGGCGCCGGCGGCTCGAAGGCGTCGCCGGACCACGGCACCGGCGTCATCGGGTACCCCTTCGGGAAGCCCGGCGCGGCGAGCTCGTTGAGGTACTCCTCGAGGTTCGTGTACCGGTCGCCGTCGTCGTCGCCGTTGCGGTCCTCCGGGTCGGACGGGTCGAGGCCCCGCGCGCTCTCCCAGCCGTCGGCCATGCCGTCCCGGTCGGCGTCCGTCGCCGGGGTGCCCTCGTCGAGCTCGGGGTAGCCGCCGACGTCCGACTCGTCCCCGATGATCGCGCCGGTCTGGTGCCGCACCTCGTCGACGACCCGCGCGTCCACCGCGTCGCGCGCGACCGAGGCGCCGGCGTGGTCGAGCGTCAGGTCGAGCGCGCGGCGGGGGCTCTGGGTGTGCACCGGCGGGTACTCGAACCGCTCGGGCACCCGGACCGCCGGGCGGGCGGCCTCGATCATCCCCGAGCCGGTGTTCCGGCCGTTCAGCACACCGTCGCGGTTGCTGTCGATCCGGTTGCCCTCGAGGAACACCTGGTAGTTCTCGTTCCCCCGCACGACCGCCGCGGTGGGGTTCGCGGAGTTCACGCCGGCGACGAAGTAGTTGCCCACGACGTTGCCGTACCCCTTGGTACCGGACTCGCCGCCGGCCACGTAGGGGAAGTCGCCCCAGTTGTAGACGACGTTGTTCACGAAGTCCATGACGCCCTTGGTCTTCGGGTTCCGGTCGTTGTTGTGGGCGTAGAGGTTGTGGTGCATCGAGATGGTGTTCATCTCGACGAGCCCGCCCATGGAGTGGGTCAGCCGGCCCTCCGACATGATCGACCACTGCACCGTGATGTTCTTCGACCGCGGGTCGTCGTAGTCCTTGCTCTTGATCGAGAGGACCTCGTCCCCCGCCCAGGAGAACGACGAGTGGTCGACGATGACGTCCTGCGAGTCCTCGATGTACATCGCGTCGTCCGTGGATCCCGAGCCCAGCCGGAACCGCATGTTCCGGATGACGATGTCGCTGCTCTCGACGAACCGGATCGTGTTGCCCTTGATCGTCACGCCGTCGCCGGGCGCGGTCTGGCCGGCGATCGTGATCTGGTGCTTGTCGCGCGCGACGATCTGCGGGATCGTCACGTCCCCCGCGACCTCGAAGACGATCGTCCGCGGCACGTCGCCCGCCGTGGTGAGCGCGTCGTGGAAGGTCCCCGGGCCCGTCAGCTCCTTGCTCGTGACGTGGTAGACCTCGCCACCGCGGCCTCCCGTCGCGGCGTACCCGAACCCCTCCGCCCCGGGGAACGCCGGCAGGGCGTCGTAGCCCGCCGACGCCGGTGCCGCGGGGACCGCGACCGCCAGGGCCGCCGCCACTCCGGCGGCGGCTGCCACCGCGGATCGTGCTGCCGACCGTCGTGCCCTCATCGTCCGTACCTCTCTGTACGTGCGCAACATTGTGGGAATGCGGTTTCCTGAACGTAGCGCCGACGTCCGCGCACGTCAACAGGAACGACGAGGGGGCGCGCCGGCGTCGGGCCGACGCTCGGGCGGGAGGTGCGGGTCAGAGACCGGGCGTCGTCGAGCCCCGCGGCACCAGCTCGCACGGCATCGCGACGACCCCGGGCTCGAGGCCGCCACCCGCGAGCGCGCCGTGCAGGAGCCTCGCCGCCTCGCGCCCCATCTCCTCGAGCTTCATGTCGACGCTCGTGGTGCTCGGGTCGGAGTTCCACACCAGCGGGCCGAAGTTCTCGTAACCGACGACCGCCACGTCCTCGGGGACTCGCACGGACTCCCGGCGGAGCCGGTCGATGACCCCGAGCGCGATGGCGTCGGAGTCGCACACGACCGCGTCGACGGCGCCGGCCCCGACGTCCGTCAGGACGCGGAGCATCGCCGCACGTCCCCACAGGGCGGTCCGCGGGCCGTCGGCCAGGTCGGCGACGAGCCGCAGGCCCTGGGCCTCCATGGCCTCCGCGACGCCGATCCTGCGGTCAGCGGCCACCCGGTACTGCGGCCGGCCGCTGAGGTGCGCGACGCGGGTCCGCCCGAGCCCCGCGAGGTGCTCGACCTGGAGGCGGCCGCCCTGGGCGTCGTCGACGACCAGCGAGGTGTCCCGGGGGTCGCGGGACCGGCTGTGCACGTAGACGACCGGGACGGGCAGGTCCTCCCCGACCGGGTCCCGCTCCTCGGTTCGCCCGCCCACCACGATCAGCCCGTCGACCCGGCGGTCCAGCAGGGCGTTGAGCTGGTGCCGCTCGCGCAGCCGGTCGCCGCGGGCGTTGCAGAGGTGCACGAACGAGGAGTACGAGCTCAGGCCGTCCTCCAGCCCGTCGAGGATGGGCAGCGAGAACCGCGACTCGAGGTCTGCGGCGAGCACGCCCACCGACGTGACCGGCTGCCGGCCCGGGCCGCTGCTGGCGACGAACCCCAGCTCGCGCGCGCTGTCCAGGATGCGCCGGCGGGTGGCGGCGGAGATCCTGCCGCGGCCGTTGATCGCCTTCGACGCGGTCGACATCGACACGCCCGCGGCCTCGGCCACGTCCGCCAGCCTCGCACGATGTCTGCGCACGCCAGCGCTCCTTTTCGTCGACGCGCCACCTGGTGGCGTTCCCGCTGAGGACCCGACCGTACTGCACACGGGAACGCGCAGCCGTCCGACCGCCGAGGCCGCGTCCGGGAACACCAGTGGCCGCTTGCGCGTTATGTCACAAGATTCACCCGCACCCTGAGGAGCACTCTTGCGACGCATCCCCCGAAAGGTCGAGGTCGAGCACGAGCCGGGGAAGTTCACCCGGTACCTCCGGCACGACAACGGCGAAGGCTTCGTCTCGCCGCACGCCTCCGTGCACCCCGACGCCACCATCCGGCCCGGCGCGTACGTCGAGGCCGGCGCCCGTGTGGGCGCCCACGCCAAGGTGGGCCGGTTCAGCTGGGTCGACGTCGACGCCGTCGTCGGGCGCGGCGCCCGCGTGGACGAGAACGTGCACGTCGGCGTCCGCGGCGTCGTCGGCGACGACGCCCGCGTCGGCTCCGGCACCCGCCTCGGCACCGACAGCCGCGTCCCGTCCGGCGTGGTCGTACCGCCCGACGCGATCGTGCCCGACGGCGAGACGGCGCACGGCGAACGCCGCCGCAAGGACTTCGGCACCGCCGCCTGACTCCGCGCGCAGCGCGCGCTCCCGCCGTGCGCGCGGCATGATGCTCGGGACCTGACCCGAGGAGAACCGTGCCCCACCAGGACCCTGAGCCCGCCACGGAGACGGCGCGGCACCCCGGCGACGGCGTGCTGCGGCTCGGGAAGATCGGGTGGGCGGTCGTCGGCATCGCCGCGGCCGCCGTGGTGGTCTACGCCGCCGTGTCCGCGATCAGCGGCCTCGCCGTCCCCCTCGTCGTCGCCGCCGTGCTCGGCGTGCTGCTGCACCCCCTGGTCGACCGCCTCGAGTCCCTCGGGCTGCGGCGCGGCCTCGGCTCCCTCGCGGTCCTGGTCGCGCTGGGCGCGGTCCTCGCGGTCGCCGTCTGGGTCACGGCCGACGGCGTCGTCGACCAGTCGGCGGAGATCACCGACCGGTTGGGCAGCGGCCTCGACACCCTCCAGCAGCAGCTCGCCGGCACCACGCTCGACCTGACCGGCGTCGACCTGAGCGAGACGACGAGCTCCCTCGCCGGCGGCGTCGCCAGCCTGTTCGGGAGCGTGTTCTCCAGCGCCGCCGCCTTCGTCGTCGGCACCTTCGTCGCCGTCTTCTTCCTCTTCTACGTGATGGCCGACTGGCCCCGCATCGAGGAGTTCGCGGCCCGCCACTCGTCTGTCAGGGGCACGCCCGGCCGCGTCGTCGTCGACGAGGCCACGACCACGCTGCGCCGCTACTTCGGCGCGCTCACGTCGTCGAGCCTCGTCACCGCGGTGCTCATCGGGGTCGCCGCGATCCTGCTCGACGTGCCGCTGGCGTTCTCGATCGCGCTCGTCACGTTCGTGACCTCGTACATCCCGTACCTGGGTGCGATCTTCTCCGGCGCCTTCGCCGTGCTCATCGCGCTCGGCTCGCAGGGCCCGACGTCGGCGCTGATCCTGCTCGCCGTCATCCTCGTGGTGCAGAACGTGGTGCAGACGCTGATGCTCACCAAGCTGTCCTCCGACCAGCTGCGGCTGCACCCGATCGTGAACCTTGGCTCGACGATCATCGGCGCCGTGCTCGCCGGCCTGCTGGGCGCGATGCTGTCGGCGCCCGTGACCGTCATCGTGCGTGATGTCCTCGGGCACGCCCGCCGGGCCGACGTGCCCGAGGACATCACGCAGGGCTGAGGGTCAGGGCGTCGTCTGCTTGCGTCCGCCCATCCCGGCGACGATGGACACTCCGATGGCGGCCAGGACGATCTGGAAGATCAGCTCCAGCCAGTCGAAGCCACCCGTGTCGTTGACGTTCAGCAGGTTCGCGATCCAGGTGCCGAGCAGCGCCGCGACGATCCCGACGATGATCGTCACGATGATGGAGATGTTCTGCCGCCCGCGCACGACCAGGCGCCCGAGGGCCCCGATGATCGCGCCGATGATGATCGCGGTGATGATGCCAGTTGCGGTCACGGTACTGCTCCCTCCTTGCCGACGACGGCGCAGGTCGCGCTCATGTCGAACCTACGGCGGACTCCCGCTGCACGCTCCCGGGACGCCGACGGCGCCGACCCTGTGACCAGGGTCGGCGCCGTCGGTGCGTCGGTCAGGGCTGGTGCCGGCGCCGCACCCCCACGAGGATGATGCCGCCGGCCACGAGCAGGACGGCGAGGCCGACCCACAGGGCGATGTCCGCACCGGTGGTCGGGAGCCAGCCGCCCCCGCCGGTGTCACCGTCGTCGCCCGGGTCGACCGGCGGCGGGACGGCGTCGAACGTGTTCGTCACCGTGACCGACGCCGGGTCGGCCGCGACCGTCACCGCGCCCGGGTCGCCCCCGTCCACGGTCGAGACCGTCGACGACGCCGCGCCCCCGTCGTCCGACTCCGTCACGACGCACTCCGCGCCGATCGGGAGCCCCGCGTACGTGACGGTGTCGCCCGCCGCGATCTCGCGTGCCGCGCCGTCCGGGACCTCGATGTCCTCGCCCTGGAACGTGCAGGCGAGGGTCACCTCGAACGGCCCGACGTCGTAGGCGTCGCCCTCGAAGTCGGCCACCTTCTCCACCGCGACCGACCCCACGTCGAACGTGTTGGTCACCGTGACCACCGCCGGGTCGGCGTCCGCGGCCGGCACCACGACCTGGCCCGGCTCCCCGTCCTCGACCGCCGTGGAGACGGTCGACGACGTCGCGCCCGCGGCGTCGGTCTCGGTGACGACGCACTCGGCACCGATCGGGAGCTGGTCGTACGTGGCCGGCCCGTCCGGCGTGACCGTGCGGGTCGCCCCGCCGGGCACGTCGATCGGCTCGCCCTGGAAGGTGCACTCGGCGCTCACCTCGAACGGCCCCGTGCCGAACGCGGCCCCGTCGCCGTCCACGACCTTCTCCACCTGGAACTCGCCCAGGTCGTAGGTGTTGGTCACCGTGACGGCCGCCGGGTCGGCGTCCACGCCCGGCACCACGACCTGGCCCGGCTCGCCGTCCGCCACGGTCGTGCTGACCGTGGTCGACGTCGCGCCGCCCGACTCCGTCTCGGTGACGACGCAGTCCGCGCCCACCGGGAGACCGCCGTACGTGCCCGGCTCGTCGGGCGCGATCGTGCGGGTCGCACCCCCGATGGCCTCGGCGTCCATGTCGATCGCCTCGCCCTCGAACGTGCACTCCGCCGTCACCTCGAACGGCCCCGTGCCGTACTGCGCGCCGTCGCCGTCCACCACCTTCTCCACCTGGAACTCACCCAGGTCGTAGGTGTTGGTCACGTCGACGACCGCCTGCTCGTCCTCGTCGATGACGACCGGCGTGTCAGGCGACACCGTCACGGTCGTCGCGCCGCCGGTGTCGCTCTCCGTCACCGTGCACTCGGACCCGTCGGGGATCCCGAAGTACGCGGCCGGGAAGCCAGGCCCGAACTTGCGCGTCGGGCCCGCGACGATCGGCACGTCGACGACCTCGTCCCCGTTGTCGAAGGTGCACGCAAGGGTCACCTCGTACGGGAGCTCGTCGATCGAGTCCACCGTGTACGGGGGCTCGGGCATGGCCGGCGCGTACGCCGCGCCGTCACCGTCCACCGTCTTGCGCACCAGCAGCGGGCTCGTGAGGAAGGTGTTGGTGGCCGTGACGGTCACCGAGGTCGGGCCGTCCTCGTCGTTCTCCGGAACGACGACGTCGGCCGACGTGCCGTCGACGGGCTCACCGTCACCGACAGTCATCGTGGTCTCCGTCGCGCCGAACGTGCCGGTCTCGGTGACGGCGCACTCGGCCCCCACCGGCAGCCCTTCGTAGACCGCAGGGTCGTCGGGCATGAACTCTCGGGTCGCCCCGCCGGGAATCTCGATGGGCTCGCCCTCGAAGGTGCACTCAAGAGTGACCTCGAACGGTCCGACCGGGTAGATGTCGGTACCCAGGCCGGCAAGCTCCTTGTCCACCTCGATCGCGCCGACGTCGTAGGTGTTGGTCACGATGACCTCCACCGGGTCGTCGCCCTCGCCGGGCACGGTGACCGTCTCCGGGTCGATCGTCACGTCCGTGGCGCCGTAGTCGTCGGGCTCCGTGATGTCGCACTCCGCGCCGACGGGCAGGCCGGAGTAGGTGACCGTGCCGCCCGGCTCGACGGTGCGGGTCGCGCCGCCGATGCTGCCGGAGTCCATGTCGACGTCCGCGCCCTCGAACGTGCACGCGGCCTCGACGGTGAACGGCCCGATGCCGAAGTCCGCGCCGTCGCCGACGACGTCCTTCGTCACCGTGAACTGGCCGAGGTCGTAGGTGTTGGTGACGTCCACCGCGATGCTCGTCTCGGTGCCGTCCTCACCCCCGACCACGACGCTCTCCGGCTCGATCGTCACCGACGTCGCCTGGTTCTGGTCGCTCTCCGTCACGGTGCACTCGGCTCCGATCGGCAGGTCTTCGTAGGTGACGGTGTCGCCGGCGTTGAGCGTCTGCGTCGCACCGGGTTCGGGGATCTCGACGTCCTGCCCGTTGAACGTGCAGGCCAGGGTGACCTCGTACGGTCCCTGCGCGTAGGCCGCGCCGTCACCGTCCACGGCCTTGCTGACCGTGACGTCGCCGGCGTCGAAGACGTTCGTCACCGTGACCTCGGCCGGGTCGCCGCCGACGACGGCCTCGCCGGGCTCGCCGCCCTCCACCGGGGTGGAGACGGTGCTCGACGTCGCGCCGCCGTCGTCCGTCTCGGTGACGACGCACTCGGAGCCGACCGGCAGCCCGTCGTAGCTGACGGGGGTGCCCGGCGTGAGCTCCTGCGTCGCGCCGCCCGGGATCTCGACGGCCTCGCCCTCGTAGGTGCAGGCGATCGTCACCTCGAAGGGCCCGAGCGCGTCGACGGGGAGGCCGGTGTTGTTGGTGACGACCTTGTCCACCGCGACCGACCCGAGGTCGAACGTGTTGGTGGCCGTCACCTCGGCCGTCTCGTCGGCACCGACCGTCACCGGGTTCGGGGTGACGACGGTGTCCGTCGCCCCGCCGTCGTCCGTCTCGGTGATGTCGCAGACCGCCCCCGCGGGCAGGTCGTCGATCGTCAGCACCAGCGGGTCGTCGCCGCCGAGGCTCACGGAGTCGTCGTAGACCGTCCGTGGCTCCAGCGGCCCGTCGCCGTCGTCGTCGTACGTGCACACGACGTCGAAGGTGAACGGGCCGTCGCCGAACTCGCCGGCACCGGCACCGTCCACGACCTTGGTGAGCTCGATCGAGCCGACGTCGTAGACGTTGCTCAGGGTGACGTCGTTCGTGGACTCCCCCAGGACGTCGGGCTCCAGCGTGAGGTCCGCCGACGGGCCGTCCGTGACGACGGGGTCCTGGCCGGCCTGCGCCACGGTGATGGACACCGAGGACGCGTTGCCCGTGCCGGTCTCGGTCACGGTGCACTCGGAGCCGACGGGCAGCCCGTCGAGGGTCACCGTCTCGCCGTCCTCGAGCGCGACCACCATCGGGTCGTCCGGCCCATAGCCCTCGGCGTAGACGTCCTCACCGAGGAACGTGCACTCCACCGTGGCCTCGAACGGGCCGAACGGCACCGGCTCGCCGTCCTGGTCCACCGCGTCGGTCACGACCTCCTTCGAGAGGTCGATGCTCGCCAGGTCGTACACGTTGACCGCCGTGAGCTCGGTGACGTCCGGCGATTCACCGATGGTGACGCTGCCGACGATCAGCTCGGTCTGCCCGGCGGCCGGGTCCTCCGTGACGGTGCATTCCGCGCCGTACGGAAGGTTCGGCACCGTCACCGGAGTTCCCGGCGTGACGGTGATGGGAATCGGGTCGAGCTCCGTCTCCACCCACGACCCGACCGCCGACGTGCACTCGACGGTGAGGTCGAACGAGTCCGGGGCGTACTCGGCCCCCTCGCCCGTGACCACCTTGTTCACCTCGAGCGGGCCGGTCGCCGTGGCGACGCCGACCTTGACGCCCTCGGTGGGCAGCAGGTTGAAGTTCCCCTGCGGCGACACGACGACGCCGGACGCCGCCGCCGAGTTCCAGGCGATCGACCGGTCGCCGGCCTCCGGAGCCACCGGCGGGGTGGTCGACGTCGCCTCGAGCGCGATGAACTGGCCGGGCTGGAACAGGTCGTCCTCAGGGAACGTGATGACGTTCTTGATGGCCGTGATCGACTGCAGCTCCTCGTCGCTGAGGTCGGGCGTGAGGGGCGCCCAGCCGCCGGCATCCGGGTCTGTCGAGCAGATCGGCTCGTTCAGCGGGTCCTGGATGTCGTCGCCGCAGTAGTCGTCGACCGTGGTGTAGAAGTACTCGACCTCACTCCCCTCCGGTGCGTTCACGACCTGCGGCAGCGGGTCGTCGGTGAAGATCGGCGACCACTGCGACCCGCGCTGGGTGGTCGAGGTCGGCAGGGAGCCGGTGTCCCCGATCGTCGGGAACCGGTCGTAGATGACCACCTTGTTCATCGGCAGGTTGCCGACGTTGTCCACCCGGACGCGCCACGTCTCGTCGTGCCCCGGGGCGATCACCGGGGTGCAGGGGTACGCATAGAAGCCGAACGCGTTCGGCTCGCACTCGGTGATCGATCCGGTGTAGTCCGGGTCGATCATGACGTCGAGCTCGTCATCGTCCGTCGCCTTGACGAACTTCTGCTGCTGCAGCACCGCAGTGCCGGTCGGGGTGACGTCGGCATCCGCCTCGCAGGCCCCGGTCTCCTCGTTCAGCCGCGGCGAGCACTCGTCCCACGGCCGGTCGCCGGTGACGCCGGCCGTGTTCTCCACCAGCGTCTGCGGCTCGATCGCGAACCGGAAGTTGACCTGCACCGTGATGGTGTAGCTCTGCCCCACCTCGAGTACCGACCCCTCGGGGAAGCTGAACCCGAGGCTCTCGATGTCGCCCGTCTGGTCGACCGTCACCTGGGCGGCGTCGGTCGGCAGGTCCGGCGTGCTGGTGTCGGGGTCGTCCACCCCGCCCAGCGCGTAGCTGAAGGGCTCGTCGGCGTCCTCGGCCAGCGTGAGCTGCGGACCCTCGTCGTCCATCGGCATGGCGTCGGTCACCACCGGGTCGACGATGGGCCGGTCACCGGTGTTGGTGAACGTGATGTTCATCGGGAACGTCGCGTCGGGGGCCTGGGTGCTGCCGCTGGGCGTGCCGGCGAAGTCCTTCTCGATCGTCACGCCGTTGGTCGCGTGCTGGTAGAGGATCGACGACTCGGCCTCGTCCGTGCTCGACACCGGGACGAGGTCGCCCGTTCCCGGGTCCACGACGAGGTCCGCGCCGGTCGTGCTGCCCTGCACGGAGTTGCTCGCGACGCCCGGGGCGGTCTCGCCCGGTGCCACCGGGTTGCCCTCCAGGTCGTGCTGCACCTCGCCCCCGGAACGCATCTCGTCGCGGCGCAGGATCTGGATCGGCACCTCCTGGGTCGGGGTGGCCGGGTTCTCCCAGATGTCGCCGTCCGCGCGGGTGAAGGTGAAGCGCAGGCCCTGCACGTCGGCCGGCTCAACGCCGTCGGGGAGCGTGAACGTGCTCGACGGGGTCCCCTCGACCCAGGCGCCGCCGGTCACCGTCACCGGGTCGGGCGAGTCCGGCTCGCCGACGAAGGTGCCACCGGTGAAGACATCCACCTGCACCTGGTCGATCGGGGTCGCCAGTGCGGCACCCGGGTCGAAGCCGACGAAGTCGTACTGGTTCCAGAACTGCGGGTCGTCGTCGGTGAGCACCATCTCGACGCTGCGCGACGGGCCGAGCGGCTGCCCCGTGAGCGTCATGACCACGGGGGTGTCACCGTCCGGGCCCACGCCGTTGTTCGGCTCGACGATCGTGTCGGGGTCGAACGACTTGCCCACCTCGAGCGAGATCGCGGCGTCCTGCAGGACCATGTTCGCGTCGTCGAACGCCTGGCGGACGTCGCCGCCCGTGCCGCCCGGGTCGTCGAGCGTCGCGACCGCGCCGTTCGGCACCGGGCTGTAGTCCGCGACCGTGATCGGGGCGTCCGTGTACCGGTCGGTCTCGCGCAGCTGCAGCGTGAGGTCCATCGTGCCGGCCGCGCCGGGCTCGACGAGGCCGTCGTAGGCCACCTCGACACCGACGACCTGGGCCAGCACGTCGGGGCCGAGAGCCTCGGCCTCCGCCTCGGTGAAGGTCGCGGTCTCGCCGGCCTCGTTCGTCAGCGTGACCGTCGTCGTCTCGGTGCCCGCGGGCGGGGAGAGCTCGATCGCCGTCAGGGTGAAGGCGTCGAACGGCGGGGTGCCGGGTGCTGTCTGCACGTCGTCGGAGTCCACCGCGCCCGGGTCGGCGAGCCGCAGCTCCTCGATCTTCGCCGCCGAGTTGTTGGTGCCCGTGACCGTCACCGTGGTCGACGGGTAGAACTCGTCCGGGGTACCTGGCGGCGGCACCGAGAGCGGGCCGCCCGTCCACTCCTTGTCGACCGTGACGTTGAGCGGCACGTCGAGGATCTCGGCGGTGTCCGCGTCGGCGTCGGTGAACTCCTCGCCGTCGTACGTCGCCGTCCCCTCCGCGGTGTCGTTGACGACGCCCGCGGTGTCCGTGTTGTACATGGTCCCGGAGGTCGCGCCGAGCACCGCCTCGTCGGGGTTGCTGCGCTTGAAGTCGCGCACCTGGAACGTGAGGTCCAGGTGGCGGCCGTCGGACTGCGTGGACCGCGCGACGCCGTCGCCCGCCGCCGGCGCGGTCGGGTCGGTCGGGTTCGCGGACCGCGACGGCGACTCCGTGTACGTGAGGCGCACCGACGTCGCCGACTCCTGCTCCTCCGCCGTCAGCGTGTAGCCAGGGAACGTGCCGACACAGGCCTCCGGACAGGGGTCTCCCGACGCCTCGACCCACGCTCCGTCGATGAACAGCTCGACGCTCTCGACCTGGTCGTACTGGATCATCGGGTCGACCGACGCGTCGATCGGGTCCACGCTCACCAGGTTGAAGGCGTCGTAGAACGAGTCGGCGATCGCCGTGGTCTCGGGGTTCTCGATGTCCGAGATGACCATCGGGTCCACGCCCGAGAAGCCGCCGGTGGACCAGGTGATCTGCGCGGTCACCTGGTCGTCCGTGCGAGCCCGGACGGTGGCCGGGTCCCCGAGCATCGTCTTGTCGATGAAGTCGCCCGGCCCTTCACCGTCCACGGGGAACGGGTCGACCGTGTCGCAGCCCTCGACCGGGTCGGTCAGGTCGACGGTGTCGGCCGACGCCGCGGAGTAGCCGCAGTTCTCGATGGGGTCGTCGCGGTCGGTGGGCCCCGTGTAGTCGGCGGTGAAGTTCGGCTGGAACTCCGTGCCGGGCGGGAAGCCGTCGTCGGACGTGAAGACGAACTGGACGCCCTCGGCTCCCGCTGGCAGGTCGCAGTTCACCGTGGCGGGGCCGTCCGTCGGCCCACAACCGGGCGCCGGCTCCCACGAGTCGCCGTCCCAGTAGTTCACGGTGAGCGTCGCGTTCGCGGGCACGTCGGTGCTGCGCACGCCCGTGGCCGCGAAGTTCTCCCAGAACTCGCCGGGGTTCGCCGGGTCGACCGGCTCCTGGACGACGAAGGTGTTCGCCTCGGTCGTCGACCCGTCGGGCCCGAAGGGCAGGAGCTGGCTCGGCAGCTGCACCACGACGCTCTGCCCCGGCACGGCCGGGATGGTCGACGGCGTGACGATCTTCTCGATGTCCGTCGCGAGCCGGTCGACGAGCGTGACGAGCTCGGCGTCCGCCGTGGCCGGCTCGGCGCTCGGCACGTCCGCCTCGATCTCGTTGGGGTGCGTGACGTTGTCCGGGTCCTGGTCGGGGTCGGTGTCCGCGGTGAAGGGGACGGTCGCCGCGCCGCCGTTGACGATGGTCCCGGTGTACTCGATGGTGAACCCGACCACCTCGCAGCCCGCCGGAGGGTCGGGCAGCGTGTTCGCCGCGGTGGTGCTGTCGCTCGGCGTCGAACCGTCGGCGCAGGTGAAGGTGACCGTGGCCTCGGTCGCGCCCGTGGGCCACACCACCCCGGCGCCCGCCCCGTCGGTGCCCCAGCCGGTGAACGTGATCGGGTCCTCGCCCTCGAACGGGCTGTCGGTCCCCGGCGCGGGCTCGATGATCGTCATCGTGTCCACGGGCGTGCCGGTGTTCGTGGCGCCCAGGGTGACCGTGGTCGGGTCGCCCGCGCTCACCTCGGCCGGGCTGAAGCTCTTGGACGCGGTGACGCTGGTGTTCGGCGGCGTGATGAGGTAGGTGTCCTCCGCCTCGACCGGGTCGGACTCGGCGTCGTCCAGCGTCACGTACGACGACGTGTCGTTGGTGACGGTGGTCGGGTCGTTGAGCTCGGTGACCGCCTCGCTCTGCTGCACGTCCACCGGGATGGTCGCGGTGGCCCCGGGCTGGATGTCGCCGCTGAACGTGTAGCGCACACCCTGCACCGTGGTGGGGTCGACGGTGTCGTCCAGCGGCTCCCACGAGTCGCCGTCCCAGTACTCCTCCTCCACCGTGTCGGCGTTCGGCGGCAGCGTGATGTCACCGGTGCCCGAGTACTCGAGGTAGGTGAAGGGGTTCGGGTCGGCCGTCGGGTCCACCGGGTCCTGCACGACGAGGGTGTCGACCGGGGCGTTGGAGGTGTTGGTGCCCTCGAGCGTCATCGTCGCCGGGGTACCCGGCTCCGCGAGCGCGCCCTCCGGGTCGATGGTCTTGGCGGTCTCGGAGTCGAGCTCGAGCTCGACGACCGGGGTGATCTCCACGTCGTCGGACGCAGGCTCGGTGTTGTCCGCGTCGATCGTGGCCGTATTCGGGATCGGGACGCCGTTCTGGCTGTACGGCAGGTCGGGGTCCACCTGGGCGGTGACGGTGATGAGCGCCTGCGAGCCGTTCGGCGTCGTGTCGTCGGTGTATGTGACGGTGTTGCCCTCCGTCACGACCTCGCCGTCCCCGCTGCTGACCGTCGCATCCACGAGGATCAGCTCCTCGGGCAGCTCGTCGGTCATCACGGAATTGACGCACGGCGCGTCATTGGGGTCGGAGCAGGAGATCTGGATCGCGTAGGTCACGTTCTGCCCGGGCTCGTACGGCCCCGGCCCGCTGGTGACCTGCTTCTGGATCCCCCACTCCACGGCGGACGCCGTCGTCGCCGGGATGACCGCCCCCGCGAGCGCGAGCGCGAGCACTCCCAGCACCGACGCGCCGCGGCGCACCCGCCGTCGTGCTCGCAGCCGCGCCTGCTGACGCTGCCGTGCTCCCGAAGTCCTGCGACCGTCCACCATCAGTGCCCCTCCACACATCGGTGCATTCCGCCCGCGCGCGACGCTGTGCGCGGGCACCCACTCCGAAGTTGCCAGACATAGGCGGACTTGGCGCGTCGAATGGGTGATTTCTCGGGTGCCGCCTCCCCGCGCGAGCGGGGCCGGTGTCGGCGACCCTCGAGGAGAGGGTGCAGGTCAGGGCGCGACGAAGGAGCCGACATGTCCCCATCGACGACGGGCCGGCCGACGGCGGCCCGGCACGGGTGCGCGCTGCTGGGCGCGACGGCGCTGCTGCTGGCGGGGTGCGGCGAGAGCAGCACCGACGCCATGGGCGACGACACCGGGCAGACGTGCGAGGACCTCACCGCCTACACGGACGCGCTGCGGAACCTCGCGAGCACGATCGGGCCCGACGCCACCGTCGAGGAGGTGCAGGCCGCTCGCGACCAGGCCGAAGAGGCCCAGAAGGCCCTGGAGGAGAGCGTCTCCGAGGTGACCGACGACCGCACGGACGACATCGCGCGCAGCTGGGACGCCCTGGCGACGGCGTTCTCCCAGGTCGACGACGAGGCGACGCTCGCCGAGGTCGCCGACTCCCTCAAGGACGAGGCCCAGGGCGTCGTCGACGCGACGGCGTCCGTGCGGGAGGACCTCGACTGCGGCTGAGCCGCGACCGCCGCCCCGGGGTGCGGCTCGATCGGCGCGTGCCGTCCGGGACGGTTCGCCCGTGTCTCGCCCGGTAGCGGCCTCCTTCGCGGTGCGGCACTGTGCTGGGGTGCCTCTGTCGAAGCCCACCCCGCATGACGTCGTCTCCGGATTCGTGACCGGCCTGTTCTCCATCCCCGAGGGCATGGCGTACGCGACGGTGGGCGGGTTCTCCGCGCCGATGGGCCTGTGGTCCGGCGCCGTGCCGACGGTGATCGGCTCGATCTTCTCCCGCACCGTCCTCATGGTCACGACGCTCACGAGCGCCATCGCACTGTCGGCGAAGAGCGTGCTCACCGACGCCGGCCTGGATCCGTCGGACCTGGGCTCGGTCGCGGCGCTCACGGTGATGGTGGGCCTGTGGATGGCGCTGCTGGGCGTGCTGCGGCTCGGGTCGGTGATGTCGTTCGTCTCGACGGCGGTGATGACCGGCTTCACCGCCGGCATCGCGGTGCAGATCGTGGCCGGCGTGGTGAAGGACGCGACCGGGTACGTGCCGCAGTCGCACAACACGGTGGGCAAGCTCGTCGAGGCCGTGGCGCACGTCGGCGACTGGGACGGCCCGACCGTCGCCGTCGCCGTCGCGACCGTCGCCGCGTGGGCGGCGCTGAGCCTGGTGCCGCGGCTGCGCAAGACGGCGACGCTGCTGGCTCTCGTGGTGGTCACCGTGGTCGTCACGCTGCTCGGCACCGACGTCGAGCTGGTCTCCGACATCGCCGCCATCCCCCGTTCCCTGCCGCCGTTCACGCTGCCCGACGTCGGCGCCCTGCCGGACCTCGTGTCCGGCGGCTTCGCCATCGCGCTCATCGCGCTCGCGCAGGCGGCGGGCATCGGCGCCGCCGTGCCGAACCCGGACGGGTCGCGCACGAACGTCTCGAAGGACTTCACCGCACAGGGCCTCGCGAACATGGCGGGCGGCTTCTTCGGCGCGCTGCCGACCGGCGGGTCGCTGTCGCGCACGGGGGTCGCGACCAGCGGCGGCGCGCAGACCCGCTGGGCGGGCATCTTCTCCGGCGTCTGGTTGATCGTCATCGTGCTGGCCGTCGGTCCGCTGGCCGGCACCATCCCGATGGCCGTCATCGGCGGGCTGCTGCTCGTCATCGGAGGCGAGCTGATCGTGGGCCGGTGGGCAGACATCGTGCTCGTGTTCCGCACGTCGTGGCTGTCCGCGGCGGCGCTGGTCGTGACGTTCCTCGCCACCACCCAGCTGCCGCTGCAGCAGGCGATCTTCCTGGGTGCCGCCTTGTCGATCGTGCTGTTCGCGGTCCAGGCGGCGAAGCGCGGCCGGCTGGTCCGGCTCGTCCCCACGGGCGACGGGGACTTCGGCGTCGAGGACGCCCCCGCCGACCTGCCGAGCGGCCGCACCACCGTGCTGCACTACGTGGGCACCGGCTTCTTCGCCGAGGTGAACCGACTCGAGGAGGAGTGGCCGCACACCGCGCACACCCGCGACGCCGCCCTCGTGATCTCGCTGCGCGGCTCGGCCGGCATCCCGTCGACCACGTTCCTCAAGTCCCTCGACCGCCTCCTGGACCGCTGGCACGAGCACGGCGTCGAGGTCGTGGTCTGCGGGGTCCCCGAGGAGCTGGCGCGCAGGTTCGCCACCGGCGGCGTCTCGAAGCGGCTCCAGGACGCCGTCGTGCCGCAGACCGACGTGCTGCTCGGCTCCGTGCGCGAGGCGTACGACCTCGCGGAGCGTCGCCGCACCCGCCGGGCGCCGTCCGCCGACGGCTGAACGCTCACCGTGCGGTCCCGCGCCACCGGTGCCAGCCTGGCGCCATGCCTACCGCACCGAAGCCAGCCACGCCCACGATCGCCGCGCAGCAGCAGGAGGTCCTGAACACGCTGCCGTTCTCCGACACTCAGGACTTCGAGGACGCGACCCGCGGCAAGATCGCAGCTCGTGTGCCGAACGCCATCACCGGCCCGGACGGCGCCCTGTACTGGGACAACGACACCTACGACTTCCTGGACGGCGACGCTCCCGAGACCGTGAACCCGAGCCTGTGGCGGCAGTCGAAGCTCGTCGCCGAGCAGGGACTGTTCGAGGTGGTCGAGGGCATCTACCAGGTGCGCGGCTTCGACCTGTCCAACGTGACCTTCATCGAGGGCACCACCGGCGTCATCGTCCTCGACCCTCTGATCGGCCAGGAGACCGCCGCGGCCGCGCTCGAGCTCTACCGCGAGCACCGCGGCGACCGCCCCGTCACCGGGATCATCTACACGCACTCGCACGTCGACCACTTCGGCGGCGTCAAGGGCGTCACCACCCAGGAGGACGTGGACGCCGGGCGCGTCCAGGTGCTCGCCCCCGAGGGGTTCACCGAGCACGCCGTGTCGGAGAACGTCTACGCGGGCACCGCGATGGGCCGGCGTGCCGGCTACATGTACGGCGCGGCGCTGGCACGCGGACCCCAGGGCCAGGTCGGCGCGGGCCTCGGCCAGACCACCTCGACCGGCACCACCGTCACCCTGATCTCCCCGACCGTGCACATCACGACGACGGGCCAGGAGGAGACCGTCGACGGCGTGCGGATGGTCTTCCAGATGGCGCCGGGGACGGAAGCCCCGTCCGAGATGCTCATCTACTTCCCGGACCACCGGGCGCTGTGCGCCGCGGAGGACGCCACCCACACCCTGCACAACCTCCTGACCCTGCGCGGCGCCCTCGTGCGCGACCCCCACGTGTGGTCGCAGTACCTCACCGAGACGATCGACCTCTTCGGCGGCGACCTGGACGTCGTCTTCGCCTCGCACCACTGGCCCACCTGGGGCCGCGAGCGCGCCGTCGAGTACCTGTCGCTGCAGCGCGACCTCTACGCGTACCTGCACGACCAGACCCTGCGACTGCTCAACAAGGGGCTCGTCGGCGCCGAGATCGCGGAGGAGATCATGCTGCCGCCGGCGCTGGAGGGCGCGTGGCACGCCCGCGGCTACTACGGCTCGGTGAGCCACAACGTCAAGGCCGTCTACCAGCGGTACATGGGCTGGTACGACGGCAACCCGGCGCACCTGTGGGAGCACACCCCCGTCGAGCGGGCCAAGCGCTACGCGAAGCTCGCCGGCGGCGTCGACGCCCTGGTCGCGAACGCACGCGAGGCCTTTGACGCCGGCGACTTCCGCTGGGCCGCCGAGGCCGCCAACCACGCCGTCTTCGCCCAGCCCGACCACGCCGGCGCGCGCGAGCTGCTCGCCGACACCTACGAGCAGCTCGGCTACGGGTCGGAGAACGGCACGTGGCGCAGCGTGTACCTCTCGGGCGCCACCGAGCTGCGCGACGGCTCCTTCGGCACGCCGACGGAGACCAACGCGCCCGACATCTACGCCAACCTCTCCCCCGAGATGCTGTTCGACGCCATCGCCATCCAGGTGAACGGCCCGCAGGCGTGGGACGAGAGGCTGACGATCGACGTCGTGCTGACCGACGTCGACACCCGGTACCGCCTCCGGCTCGCCAACGGCGTCCTCACCTACAGCGCGGCGGCCCAGCAGGGCGACGCCGACGCGACGATCACGGGGACGCAGAAGGCCCTTCCCGCGCTCGCCGCCGGGTCGCCGGACGCGCTCGCCGCCGCGGGGCTCGAGGTGACCGGCGACGCGTCGGCCCTGGGCCGCCTGACCGCCGTCCTCGACCCGGGCGACCCGGACTTCGCCATCGTCACCCCCTGACGCCACCCTCCCCCGCCGGTCGAGCCCGACGAGACGCCGTCCCGACGGGCTCGACCAGCGTGGGGAGCAGCCGGTCGAGCCCGACGACGACGAGGCCCAGCACGTAGAACGCGCCGCCGTAGACCACCAGGTTGAGGCCGAGGCCGCCCCACCCGAGGGCGTCGAGGTCGACGAACCCGTACGGGTACTCGCTGCCCGGGCTGAGCTGCCCGCGCAGCAGCACGAAGCCGAAGTAGAGCACGGGGAACGCCATCCACACCGCGGCGTCGCGGACCTCCATCCGCCGGTGCTCGTCGAGCAGCAGGAAGTCGACGGCGACGGCGACGGGCACCACCTGGTGCTCGATCTGCCCGTCCGTCAGCCCGAGGAACACGGCGGGCGCGTCCGGGTCCTCCGGTGCGAGGACGAGCCACGCCACGAGCCCCGTGATCGACGCCGCCAGCGTCACGACGCCCTTGGCCCACACCGGCGGCTGGGCGCGGCGGAGCAGCGACGCGACGCCCGCCCACCCGAACACGGCCACCACGAGGAAGCCCGTGAGGTTGGTGAAGTAGACCAGGCCCTCCACGTCGCCGTCGCGCCAGATGGCGCGGTTGCCGACGAGCGCGAGGACCACGAGGAAGAGCCGGAACAGGCCCACGACGACGTGCATGGGCGTCAGTGAAGCAGAACCCGTCAGAACACGACGACCGCCACCAGCCCCCCGAGGCCGAGCAGGGCCGTGCCCGCGCACATGAGCACGATCCGCCGGCCGTGCCGGAGGCGCGGCTCCGCGGTGTCGAGGTGCCGGTGCGTGTGCCGGGCGTGCCGGTGGGCGAACCACCAGAGCGGAGGGGTGAGCACCAGCCCGACGGCGGCGGCCAGGAGGAACGACGTCGGGCCGTCCACGCCCGGCAGCGTCTGCCACGCCACCGCGCACGCCGCCGTGAACGACAGCAGCGTGCGGCGCCACGCGAGCGCCGTCCGCTCGGCCTGGAGGCCGCGGTCGCGCTCGGGCCCGACGAGGGGGAGGGGACGGTCCGTCATGTCAGCACGGCCGTCTCAGTACAGCAGCAGGGCGAGCAGCACGAGGATGCCCACGACGGTGATGGTCACGACCAGCACGAACCCGGTGATCGCTCCCGGGAGCGGGCCGTGCTCGCGCATCGCCCGTTCCGAGCGGGCCCACTCGACCGCCGCCGCGACCGGCACGACGGCGCCGGCGACGAGCAGCACGATCGCGGACGCGAGGCGCAGGTGCGGTTCCATCGGCAGGTCGAGCGCCTCGAGCGCGGTCCCGCCGGCGATGAGCCCCAGCGCGGTGCGGAGCCACGCGAGGATGGTGCGCTCGTTGGCCAGCGAGAACCGCGGGTCGGGCTCCGTGCCCCTCTCGTACACCCACCGGGGGAAGCGCTCGCGGCTCACGCCGTGCCCCGTGTCGTGCTCGGCCGGTGGCTGGGTCGGCAGGTCAACGTGCCCTCCTTGGTCGCAGCGGGTGCTGCCCACATCCTCCCGCAGCACGCGCCGCTCGACCTGATCACGGCGGGTCGTTGACGAACCGGAGCTTCACGCGGACGTCGTCGAGGGGCAGCACGAGCGTCGAGCCATGGGGCGACCACCGCTCCGGCACCAGGAACAGGGAACCCTCGCCCTCGACCAGCAGCCGCAGCCCGCGGTACCGGAACCGGTACTCCCCCTCGCCGGCGGCGAGCTCCTCCTCGGTGACGGCGGGATCACCGACCTCCAGCCGCTGCGGCGTGTCGACGACGACGGCTGGCAGGCCGGCGAGGTCGCGCGCCAGCTCCTTGGCCTGGCCGCGCCCGGACCAGCCGGCGACCGTTCCGGTGGCCCAGAAGAGCGCCGCGACCACCGTGACCACGAGCAGCAGGACGGCGGTCCGGGTGGGGTCCGGGCCGGGCGGGCGGGCCCCGCCGTGCCGCCGCCGCGCCCACGTCAGGCCGTAGGCGAGCGCCGCCGCGCCGGCGCCGATCACCAACGGCGTGACGAGCGGGTAGTACGGCCACCCGCCGAGCACGGGGTAGGCCAGGAGCAGCACCACGCCGGCCGCGAGCACCCCCGCGCCTGCGAGCGCCAGGCCGCGGGTCCACCGCCGGGCGGCGGGGTCCGGTGCGGCGGCCAGCCGACGGCGCAGCGCCGCGTCGGCGAGCACCAGCCCGGCGCCGGCTACCAGCACCGCGAGCATGGGCACCAGCAGCGGCTGCGGGCTGCGCATGACGAACTCCTGCGTGCCGTACCCCAGCAGGTCCACGTCGACGCCGAAGTACAGGTACTGCGCACGGGTGGAGACGTAGCCGAAGTAGAACAGGATCGCGGTGACGAACGTCGCCGGCGCCACCACCGAGCCCAGCACCGACCACACCCGCCCGAGCGTGCTCGGCTCGTCCGCGTCCGACGGTGGCACCGACGGCGGAGCCGTCACGGCGACGACTCCGCGTCGGGCTCCTCGTCCGTCGGAGGCTCGGTGGGCGCGTCTGTCGTCGCCGGGTCCGTGGGCTCGGTGGGCTCGGTGGGCTCCGTCGGTGCGTCGGTCACGGGCTCGCAGCCGTTCTGGGGATGGCACATGGTCCACACCTGCTGCCCCGACGACGCCTGGTAGGCGTCGCACTCCGCCTGGGTGCTGCACCAGGCGACGGCGTCGATCGTCACGTCGACCGACGCGGTGTCGGCCGTGGGCGGCAGCACGGCGACGGTGCACGAGCTGAGACCGCCGGACTCCAAGACGGCGGCGACGCACGGGGTGCCGCCGCACCGGCGGTCCACGACGGTGGCCCCCGCGGTGTCCGGCGAGACCCCGGTGATGCCGACCCGCACCCCGTCGGGCGGCGAGGTCTGGAGGAACGCTTCCCCGCACCACGCGTCGTCGACCAGCACGAACTCGCTCCCACCGATCGGCAGTCCCGCCAGCGTGGCCTGGGGCCCACCCCCAGACTCCGGCAGCGGCTGCTCCAGGTCGCCGCCGTCACCGCCGTCGCCGTCGCCACCGTTGTTGCCGCCGTCGTCCGCGGGCGAGGACGCCACCGACGGTGACGCGTCCGTCGCCTCCCCGCCGTCACCGCCGGCACACGCCGTCGTCGCCAGGGCCAGCAGGACCATCAGCGCGCCGATCCGTCGTCTCATCGCTACCCTCCCGGAGCACCGGGCCGCGTCGCCGCGGTCAGGGGGCGTCGCACGTGCGCCGCACGTCGTCCTACCCGTGGGGAGCCCGGGCACGACGCCGCTGATACGGCCGGCAGCGGGCGTGTCGGCGCTGCTCGGTAGCGTGCCCGACATGAGCGCCGAATTCCTCGCCCTGCACCGCCCCGGCGACCCGCTCCTGCTGCCGAACGCGTGGGACGTCGGGTCCGCGCGGATCCTCGCCGCCCTGGGCTTCGGCGCCGTCGCGACGACCAGCAGCGGGTTCGCCGCGACGCTCGGCCGGGCCGACGGCGCCGTCACCCGCGACGAGGCGCTCGCGCACGCGGCCGCGCTCGCCGCCGCCGTCGACGTCCCCGTGAGCGCGGACCTGGAGAACGGCTTCGCCGACTCCCCCGCCGACGTCGCCCGCACCGTCGCGGACGTCCGCGACGCCGGCCTGGCCGGGTGCTCGATCGAGGACCACACGGGCCGCGACGACGCGCCGATCTACGACCGCGCCCTCGCCGTCGAGCGCGTCGCGGCCGCGGTCGGGGCCGCCGGGGACCTGGTGCTCACGGCCCGTTGCGAGAACCACCTGCACGGTCGGGACGACCTGGCCGACACGATCGACCGGCTGCAGGCCTACCAGGAGGCCGGCGCCCACGTGCTGTACGCGCCGGGGCTGCGCGACGCGGCCGCGGTCGCGACCGTCTGCCGCGAGGTCGACCGGCCCGTCAACGCGCTGCTCGTCGCGGGCGGGCCCACGCCCCAGGAGCTGGCCGACGCCGGGGTCGCCCGGATCTCCGTCGGCGGCACCTTCGCGTGGAACGCCCTGTCGGCGCTCGTCGACGCGGCCCGCGAGCTGCAGGCCGGCGGGGTCGGCTTCCTCGACCGCACCGGCCCGGCCCGCGAGGTGATGGGGCGGGCGTTCCGCGCCTGAGGAGGCGAGCACATTCTGCTAGCCAGGCGAAAAATAGAAAGATCAACAAGAACTGCATCCAGGTCGCGGCTCCCGCCGGAAGGAGAGGTGTCAGCACCGATCCGGCCGCCCACGGTGGCCGCGACACCTGGAGGCACCATGGAACGCACCGCACGGCGCAGCGCCGCACTCGTCGGCGTCACCGCCTTCGCCGCGCTAGGACTGTCCGCGGTCGGGCTCGCGCCCACCGCATCCGCATCGACCGACGACGGGGCGGTGCTCTCGGTGATGCACGGCGTCCCCGACACCCCGGTCGACGTCTGGGTGGACGACGAGCTCACCGTCGACGACTTCGAGCCGGGCGACATGGCAGGTCCGCTCGACCTCCCGGCGGGGACCTACTCCGTCGCGATCACCGCGCCGGACGCCGAGGACACCAGCGAGCCCGTGATCGGCCCCGTCGACCTCGAGCTCGAGGCGGGCGGGAACTACACCGCCGTCGCCCACCTGGACGCCGACGGCGGGCCGACGGCCACCCTCTTCACCAACGACACCTCCGCCACCGCGGCCGGCGAGGGCCGACTCACCGTCCGGCACGTCGCCGCAGCTCCGGCCGTGGACGTGCTCGCGGGCGGTGAAGCGGTGATCAGCGGGCTGGAGAACCCCGACGAGGAGGTCCTCGACCTCCCGGCCGGCACCGTCTCGGCAGCGGTGGCAGCCGCAGGCACCACCGAGCCCGTGCTCGGGCCCACAGACGTCGAGGTCGCCGACGGCGTCAACACGATCGCGTACGCCTGGGGCAGCCTCGACGACGGAACGCTGGCCCTCGCCACGCAGACGGTGGACGGGCTGCACTCGTCGCCGGACGGCGTGCCCGCCGGTACCTCCGGTCTGGCGGCAGACCTCGACGCTCCGAGCAGCACGTTCAGCTCGATCGCACTGCTCACGGGCAGCGCGTTCGTGGGCCTCTTCCTGGTGGTCGCCGGCGTGATGCTCGTCAAGGCGGCGCGACAGCACGCCCGTGAGCACCACGCGCACGGACACTCCGGACGCCGATGAGATCGTGCGACCGTCACGCCGCGGCACGGGAGGCCGGTATCGCCGCCCGCGCCGCGGCCGTCGTGCTCTCGCTCGCGGTGGTGACGGCGTGCGCCACGGCACCAGCCTCGACCGCACCGCCGACCGCACCGCCGACCGCACCGCCGCACGCCGAGACGCGATCGGCTCGGCCGTCAGACCCCCCGTCCGAGCCCGCCGTCGAGGTGCCCGTGCGACCCGCCCGCGACGTCCCGCGTCCCACCCCGCCCGCGCCGACCCGGGTCGAGATCCCGGCGCTGGGCGTCGACATGAGGGTCAGCGCCGTCGGCGTCGACGAGCACGGCAGGATGGGACTGCCCGGGTCCGCCGACGTCGCCGGCTGGTACCGGTTCGGCGCGGCGCCCTCGAGCACCGCGGGCGCCACCGTCGTCGCCGCGCACGTCGACGACGAGGACAGCGTGGGCCCGTTCGCCCGGCTCACCGACGTCGAGCCGGGCACCGTCGTCCGCGTCCGCACCGCGGAGGGCACCTCGCACAACTACACAGTGGAACGGGCCGAGGCCACGGCCAAGGCCGACGTCTCGTCCGACCGCCTGTTCGACCGGTCCGGTCGACCGCGGCTCGTCCTCGTCACCTGCGGCGGCGAGTGGGACGCGGACGCCCGCTCGTACACGGACAACGTCGTCGTCGTCGCGACGCCCCAGCGGTGAGCGGCCCGGCACCCCGACCGGGGGAAACGGTCCGCCAGGCCTGGCCCACCGCACGGGTCGGACCTACGATCGGCCGTGTCACCGCGGACGGTTGTGCACCCGCGGATCCCGCACGACCCCGAGGACACGCCCTGAACCGCGACGACGCCGAGCCCGACGACGCCGGCCTCGACGTGCGGCGTCTCGGGCAGCGCTTCGCCGCCGGGGACGAGGGAGCGCTCGCGGAGGCGTACCAGCTGTGGGCGGCGCTCGTGCACACGATGGCGCTGCGCTCGCTCGGCTCCCGCACGGACGCCGAGGACGTCACGCAACAGGTCTTCGTCTCCGCGTGGCGGGGACGACAGCGGTACGACCCCGAACGGTCCCGCCTGCCCGCATGGCTGGTGGGGATCACCCGGCACGCGGTCGCCGACGCCCACGAGGCCCGCGCACGGGTCCGCCGGTCGCAGGACGCCGCCCGGCTGGCGGCGCCCGCCACACCGGCGCCGGAGTCCCCCGTCGACCGCGTCGCCGACCGGATCGTGATCGAGGACGAGCTGCGGCTGCTGGGCGACCCCGCGGGCACGATCCTGCGCCTCGCCTTCTTCCGGGGCCTCACCCACGCGCAGATCGCGCAGGAGCTGGGGCTCCCCCTCGGTACCGTCAAGAGCCACGTACGACGGAGCCTCATGCGGCTCCGGGACCGATTGGAGGTGGACGATGCCGCACATCGATGACGAGTCGCTCGCGCTCCACGCGCTCGGCGAGGACGTGCTCGAGACCGGGCAACGCACCCACCTCGACGCCTGCCACACCTGCGCGCAGACGGTCCGGGAGCTCACCCGGGTCGCGACCGGCGCGCGGCCGTCGGGAGCCGATCCCGAGCTCGTGCCCCCCGACCCCGCGGTGTGGACCCGCGTGCACGAGGAGCTCGGGCTCTCCGACGTCCCCGACGTCCTGCCACCACCTCCCGCGCCCCAGGCGCCCCGCGCCGCCGAGGACGGCTCCTCCGCACCGACCGTCCCGGACGAGCTGGCCGCCCGGCGCGAGCGGCGCGGCTGGCTCCCCGCCCTCGTCGCCGCGAGCACGGCGCTGGTCCTCGGCGTGGCAGGCGGCGTGCTCTGGGAACGACGCGACCTCGAGCCGGCGGAGACGACGGTCGCCAGCGCCGTCCTCGACCCGCTGCCCGACTGGGCCGGGTCCTCGGGGGAGGCCGTCCTGCAGACCACCGCGGAGGGACGGCGCGAGATCGTCGTCTCGGTCGACGCGCCGGCACCAGCGGGCACCTTCCGCGAGGTGTGGTTGCTGAAGCCCGACGTCAGCGGGCTCGTGAGTCTCGGGGTGCTCGAAGGCGACCAGGGGCGGTTCGACGTACCGGAAGGGCTGGACGTCGCCGCCTACTCCGTCGTCGACATCTCCGAGGAGCACCTCGACGGCGACCCGGCCCACTCCGGGGACTCCGTGGTCCGCGGGTCGCTCGCGAGCTGACGGACCGCCTCGATGGGCGGGGGAGGCCGCTCAGAGGGCGGCGGCGAACGCCCGCACCAGCGGGTGGATCGGACGCCCGGCCGACGCCCCGATGTGCGGCTGGAAGAGACTCAGCACGAAGAACGGGTGCCCGGTGAGCTCGAGCACCTCCGCCCCGGCGTCCTCCGCGACCGCCCCGACGACGACCCCCGCCGCCGCCAGGGCCGCGACCGCCTCAGGGGTCGGCGCGTACCCGCAGTAGTGCATCCCGAGGAACGGCTCGGCCACCCACGAGGCGAACCGCGTGCCCGGCACCGGAGTCACGAGACGCTCCTCGCCGTACAGCGAGCACGCCAGCGCCGCCACGACGTTGTCGTCCGACTCCCCGTCGGACTCCGCGTGGCTCGCCGGGGCGCCGAGCACGTTCCGCACCAGCTCCACGACCGCGTACTGCATGCCCGCGCACGTGCCGAGGAACGGGACGCCGCCCTCCCGAGCCGCGGTGATCGCACGCAGCACGGCCCCCTCGTCGGCGTACGGCGAGCCGGGGACGAGCCACACGCCGTCGTGGTCGGCGACGTCGAACGGGGCGTCCGTCGGCACCCACACGGCCTCGACGCCCAGCTCGTCCGCGAGCCGCGGGACGAGGGCGTCGAGCTCCCGGTGGCTGGCGTGGTCGCGGTGGTCGCCGAGCAGAGCGAGGGTCATGGCGGCACCGTAGCGGGGAGCCGGCCGGGGAGGGTCACGGCACGAGGCGCTGGGTGATCACCGACTCGTCGCGCGTGTGCTGCACGCGCGCGAGCGCGCCGTTCACCAGCGCGAGGTACGGCGGCACGTGCCCGCACTCGACGTCCGCGAGCAGGGGGATCCCCAGGTCGCCCAGCGCGTCGCGGACGGCGTCGTGCTGGGTGAAACCCTGTGAGTCCGGCGCGTGCGTGCGACTCACCAGCACCGCGTTCGCAGCCTCGAACCAGCCCGCGTGGCGCATCGCCCACAGGGCCCGACCGACCTCGAGCGCCTCCCACTCGAGGATGTCGAGGTAGACGATCAGGCCCTCCGGCGCGTGCTCCGCGGCGAACCGCCGCACGTCGCCGTAGGGCGTCCCCGCGAGCAGCGAGACCGTCTCCAGGCAGCCGCCGATCAGCCGGCCCTCGACGTCGACCGGCGCGTCCGGGTCCGCGCCGTCGAGCCGCAGCCAGGAGCCCTCGGCGTCGAGCGTCCACGTCGACACCTCGGGCTCGTTCTCGTAGTCGTCCCAGCCGGACGAGCGGAAGCGGCGCGGCGAGCGCTGGACCAGCTCCTCGCCCTGCTGTGCCGCCGAGGCGACCTCCCACCAGCCGAGCAGGCCGTCGGGCACGTCGTACGGCGTGTCCATGAGGTTCTGGCCGTGCAGCGTGGCGACGCCGGTGCGCAGGGTGAGCGGCAGCTGCAGGGTCGAGATGTCCGAGTACCCCACCAGCCACGTCGGGTCCGCGGCCAGCGCGTCCCAGTCGAGGCGCCCCAGCAGGTCGGTCGCGAGCTCCCCTCCCCACGGCGGCACGACGGCGCGCACCGCCGGGTCCGTGAGCATCGCGGTGAGCTCGGCCGCGCGCACCTCCGCCGGCGCGCTGACGATCCCCTCGCCCGTGGGCGTCTCGCCCAGGCGCACGTCGTAGCCCTTCGCGCGCACGACGTCGACGGCGTGCAGCAGCCGCTCCTGGAGGGCGGGGACGACGCCGGCCGACGGCGCGGTGACGCCGATCGTGTCGCCGGGACGGAGGGGGCGCGGGTAGCGGATCGTCATGGCCGGACTCTGCCCGAGCGCCGACGCCGGGGGCAACGGGATTCGGGGAGCGGACGGTTGTCCACAGGCGGGGATCGGGCCTGGTGCGGGGTCGCGTCGTTCGCTAGAATCGAACAGGTGTTCGAGTGGATGCTCGACCACGGGCTCTGGCTCAGGTTCGACGACGAGGAGGTGACGCGGGGATGCCTGCCGCAGTGCTCGAGCGCGCGCTCGACGACCTGCCGGTCGTCACCACGCCGTACGACGACGCGCTCTCACCGGACGGCCCGACGACGGTCCACGACGTCTCGGTCGCCCTGGACGACCTGGCGCGGATCCAGGCGCGGATCGACGCCCTGGAGGGCGAGAAGCTCCTGGCCGTCGAGCGGGCGCGCCGGGTCGCCGTGCGTTGCGAGCCCGACCTGCTGGCGGGCGAACAGCTGCGGGTGCTGCGGGCGGGCACGGCCAGGCGGCACGAGCTCGCGCGGCGGGCGTTCGTCGCGGACGTCGCGACCACGCTGCGCCTCAGCGAGCGACAGGCGGACCATCTCGTCGACACCGCACAGATCCTGACCTCGTCCGGCGCCGCCACGCTGGGCGAGCTGTGCCGCGGCCGCATCGGGGTTCCGCACGCGACGGCGATGGCCGACATCCTCGCCGACCTCCCCGACGCGCAGGCCCGGGCAGCCGTGCAGGCGGAGGCGCTGCCGCGGGCCGCGACGGCCACGCCTGCCCAGTTCCGCGCCCACCTGCGCCGCGCCCGTGACCGCGCGCACCCGGAACCGTTCACGCTGCGGCACGCGAGGGCGGCGGCGAAGCGCGGCGTGTTCGTCGACCCCGCCGCCGACGGCATGGCCTGGCTCAGCGCGTATCTGCCCGCCTGGACCGCCCACGCGGCCCACGACCGGTTGACGACCGCCGCCCGCACCGCCCAGGAGTCCGGGGACTCGCGCACGCTCTCCCAGCTCCGCGCCGACGCGTACGCCGCCCTCCTGCTGTCCGGCGCGGAGCCCGCGGCCGGGCCACGCGCCGACGGCGTGACGACGACGCCCCCTGCTGCGGACACGTCCGGTACCGACGGGACCGACGTCGCGGGCCCGACGGGCGAGCTGGCGGGTGAGCTGGTGGCGGGTCTCGTCCCAGACCTCGCCGACCACGCCCGCCGGATCATCCCCCGCGTCCAGATCACCGTGCCGGTGATGGCGCTGCTGGGCCGCTCCGACGACGCGGCCGAGCTGACGGGTCACGGCGCGATGGACCCGGAGCTCGCGACGTTCCTCACCGCCCGGGCGCCGTCGCTGCGTCGCCTGCTGGTCGACCCGGTGTCGGGTGAGCTGCTGTCCGCCGACCCCGGCACGTACGCCGTCCCGGCGGCGCTGCGCGCCTACCTCGAGGCGCGCGACGGCACTTGCCGCTTCCCCGGCTGCACCCGTCCGGCGCCCCGCTGCGACCTCGACCACACGGTCGCGTGGGCCGACGGCGGACGGACGACGGCGGACAACCTGGCCCATGTGTGCCGCCGCCATCACGTGATGAAGCACGAGACGCGGTGGTCGGCAGCGCAGGAGGCCGACGGCACCCTCGTGTGGACGTCACCCACCGGACGCACGTCCCGCGATCCCGTCGCCGATCCCGTCGATCTCACCGGACGCGAGCTGGTCCCACCAGACCGCGTCGACACCGGGCCGGACGACGGCGACCCGTCGTTCTGAACCGGTCAGCACGCCAGATCATCAATCGGCGAGAGACTGCCCTCGGTCCGGCGCCGGCGGCCACGTTCGCGCGGCATGATCCGCAGCTTCGCGGTCGCCGCGGGACGCCAGCCCCCCGCCGTCAGAGCATCCCGCGCTCGCGGGCGACGGCGGCGGCCTCGGTGCGCGACTGGGTGCCCAGCTTGGTGTTGATGTGCGCCAGGTGGGACTTCACGGTGGCGACGGAGACGAAGAGCTCGCGCGCGATGGCGTCGTTGGACCGTCCGGCGGCGACGAGACGCAGCACCTCGAGCTCACGGGCGCTGAGGGTCTCGCCCGGCGACCGCATGCGCCCGAGGAGGCGACGCTGCACGTCGGCCCCGAGGGTGACCTCGCCCGCGGCGGCGGAGCGGATGGCGCGGGCCAGCTCCTCGGTGGGCGCGTCCTTGAGCAGGTAGCCGGTGGCCCCGGCCTCGACCGCGGCGAGGATGTCGGCGTCGGTGCCGTAGGTGGTCACGACGAGCACCGGCGTCGCGTGCCGGTGCACCACGGTGCCGGTCGCGTCGGCGCCCCCGAGCCGGGTCCGCCCAGGGCCGGCGTCGCCGAACCGCAGGTCGAGCAGGACGACGTCGGCCCGCCCGCCGTCGTCGAGCCAGGCGAGGAGGTCCTCGGCGGTGCCGGTCTCGTGCACGACGCGCATGTCCGGCTGCCCGTCCACCACGGCCCGCAGCCCGGCGCGCACCACGGGGTGGTCGTCGGCGAGCACGACGTCGATCATGGCGCCTCCACGACGGGTGGGAGCGGCAGCGTGACCGCCAGGGCGGTGCCCGCACCCGGCGACGTCTCGAGCGCGACGGTGCCACCCAGCTCGCGCGCGCGCGACCGGACGGAGGGCAGCCCGAAGCCGCGCCCGTCGCCGCGTCCCGACGCCCCCGCGACCGCCGACGGGTCGAAGCCCCGCCCGTCGTCCACGACGTCGAGGGTGACGGTGTCCTGCTCGTAGGTGACCGTGAGCCGGGCGTGGCGGGCGTCGGCGTGCTGCACCACGTTGGCGAGGGCGGACTGGGCGACGCGCAGGATCGCCGTCTCGACGGGTACGGGCAGCGGCCGGACGTCGCCGGCGGTGTGCACGGTCACGTCCAGGGGCTGACGTTCGGCCACACGGCGGAGGGCCGCGACGAGGGTGGTGCGGTCGAGGTCGGGGGGCGTGAGGTCCTGCACGACGCGGCGCGCCTCGGCGAGACTGTCGCGGGCCGCGCCGCGCGCCTGGCCGACGAGGTCGTGGGCCTTCTCGTCATCGGCGCCGACGGCGTCGTCGGCGGCCCGCAGGAGCAGCTCAATGGCGGAGAGCGACTGGGCCAGGGTGTCGTGGATGTCCCGCGCCAGGCGGGCCCGCTCGTCGGTGACGGCGCGCTCGCGCTCGGCCTGGGCGAGGTGCTGGCGCACCTGGGTCAGCTCGTCGACCGTCCGCTGCCGCGTCTGGGACTCGCGGACGAACGCCTCGATCCCGAGCACGACGCCCACGGCGACGGCGGCGCCCAGCACGGGGCCGAGCACGAATCCGGTCCACGGGTCGTCGGCGTCGGCCTGCACCAGCAGCCCTTCGGCGACGGCGAGCGCCGTCGTCACGACGACCGCGACGACGCCGCGGCGCGGCCCGAGCACGTGCATCTGCAGCAGCATCAGCGGGAACGCGAGCCAGAGGGCGGCGGGCGAGAGCCACAGCAGCACCACCCACGGGAGCGCGAGGGCGGTGATCCATGCGGCGTCGGGCCACCAGGCGCCGCGCGGGGTGTCGACGGCCCGGTCGTGCACCCGTACGGCCCGGCGCCCGGCGACGTAGACGGCGACGAGCACGGCCGCGACGGCGGCCGACGCCCACGCCCGGCCCGGCGGGGCCTGCAGCACGGCGACCGCGGCGAGCGCCACGAGCAGGACGTCGAGCCCCAGGATCAGGGCGCGTGTCGCCGACGGCTGGGGGCGGTGAATCACCTGATCCACGGTAGCCGCGCGGGGCGCCGCCGCATCGTCCGAAAGGTGGAACGGGCGGGCCATCCTTCGGCGCCGCAAGATCCCCCCGGGTCCCGATGATCACGCGCGGCCCACCGCGGAGTCTGGAGGTAGCCCTTCCCGTCGACCCTGGAGGTCCTCCCGTGTTCGTCGCCCTGCGCGATCTGAAGCATGCCCGCGGCCGCTTCGTGCTCATGTCCGTGGTGATCGTGCTGATCACCTTCCTCGTCACGTTCCTCGCGTCCCTGACGGCGGGCCTGGCCCGCGAGTCGACGTCGGCGGTCACCGACCTGCCCGCCGACCATCTCGCGTTCTCCATGCCCGCCGCCGGCGACTCCCCCGAGTTCACGGCGTCGCGCGTGACGAGCGACCAGTGGGAGGGCTGGGCGCAGGTACCGGGCGTGGAGTCCGCCGAGCCGCTGGGCCTGGCCACCACGCGCGCCGGCTCGGACAGCACGACGGCGTCCGTCACCGCGCTCGGCGTGGCCGACGGCTCCCACCTGGTGCCGGGCACCGGCGACGTCGACCCCGGCACGGTCGTGCTCACGCCCGGAGCGGCGGACGCCCTCGGCGCGAGCACCGGCGACACGGTCACGCTCGGCGGCGCCGAGCTCACGGTCGCGGCGACCGTCGACGCGGACGAGTCGTTCTCGCACACCCCGGTCGTGTGGACCACGCTCGACGACTGGCAGGCGGTCGGCGCGCGGGGGGCGGCCGGCGGCGACGACGTCGCGACCGTCGTCGCGCTCACCACGTCCGACGGCGCGGACGACGCCGCCGTGACCGACGCGGACGCCGCGCTCGGCACGACGACGGTGACGACGTCGGACGCGCGCTCGGCGGTGGCGTCGTTCGCCGGCGAGAACACGTCGCTGACGACGATGCAGGCGTTCCTGCTCGTCATCTCCGCGCTGGTGGTGGGCGCGTTCTTCACGGTGTGGACGATCGGCCGCTCCGGCGACATCGCGGTGCTCAAGGCGCTGGGCGCCTCCACCCGCTACCTCCTGCGCGACGCGCTCGGACAGGCCGCGGTGCTGCTGGTCGGCGGCGTCGCGGTCGGCACGGGCCTCACGGTCGCGGGCGCGTCGCTGCTGCCGGACGTCGTCCCGGTGGTGGTGACGACCGCGACGACGCTCGTGCCCGCCGCCGCCCTGGTGCTGCTCGGTCTGGCGGGCGCCGCCGTCTCGATCGCCCGCATCACCCGCATCGACCCGCACGCCGCGCTCGCGGCGCGCTGACCCACTGCCCTCACAGGAGGATCCGATGGACCTGCACCTCGACCACGTCACCCTCGTCTACCCCGATGGCGACGGCACGCTCACCGCCGTCGACGACGTCGACCTCGCCGTCCCGGCGGGCACGACGACCGCGCTGCTCGGCCCGTCCGGAGCGGGCAAGTCCAGCCTGCTGGCAGTGGCTGCCGGGCTGACGAACCCCTCCCGGGGCGCGGTCCGCGTCGGCGACGACGTCGTCTTCACGCCCACGACGACGGTGGCCGACGCGACCCGCGCGCGCCTGGACCGCATCGGCATGGTGTTCCAGTCGCCGCAGCTGCTGGGCTCGCTCACCGCGCTGGAGCAGCTGGAGCTGCACGCGCACCTGCGGGGCGGGCGCCCGTCGAGCGTCCGCGCGCGGGCACTCGAGCTGCTCGACGCCGTCGGCGTGGCCGACCACGCGGGCAAGCGGCCCGCGCAGCTGTCCGGCGGGCAGCGGCAGCGCGTCGCGATCGCGCGTGCCCTGGTCGGGCGGCCGGAGGTGCTGCTGGTGGACGAGCCGACGTCAGCCCTCGACCACGAGCGCGGCACCCGCGTGGTCGAGCTGATCACGGGCCTGGCCCGCGAGACCGGCGCGGCCACCCTGCTGGTGTCGCACGACTCGTCCACCCTGGCCAGCGTCGACGCGACGGTCCGGATGCTCGACGCCCGCCTCGAACGGACCCCCGAGCCCGCCTAGCAGCTCGGGCAGGGCTCCGGATCGCGCCGCGGTCGACGGGCGAGGCGTGCGGCGTCGACGGCCGCGGCGACCCGCTCGGCCCAGGACGCCCGCCGCGGGCGCACGCGGAACGTGCTCGCGGCGGCGACGTCGGAGGTCACGGCGGCGACCTTCTCCGGCGCGCACCGCCCGTACTTGGTGAGGTACGCGTCGTCGAGCAGCGCGTGCAGCTCCGGCGCCACCTCGGCGAGCACGACCGGCCGGCGGGATCCGTCCACCTGCAGGTGCGCGCGACCTCCGGCCACCCGGGCGGCGCCCGGCGCGGACCGCACGTACAGGTCGCGGCCGAGGCGCACCACCAAGCTGCGCGACGGCCGCCCGGGTTCGCCCGCGGGCACGATCCGCACGGCGGGGGCGGCCGCGAGGTCGCCGAGCAGGTCGAGGTCGTGCGCAGACGGGGCGGTGCGGGTCAGCAGGCTCACGACGGGTCGAACCGTGACCCGCGCCACTTCTATTCCGGCGGTCCCCGCGCGCGGTGCGGGCGCTACGGGACGAGGTCGACGTCGGCGGTCAGCTCGACGTTCGCCCAGACGTCGAAGGGCATCCTCCGCAGCCTGCCGACGGCGGCCCGTCGGACGTCGTCCTCGGCGTCGACGTCCCAGTCGCCGTGCGGCACGACGAACACGACGTCGACGTACAACCGTCGGCCGAGCTTCGTGGCGCGCACCGTCGGGGCGGGGAGGCCGAACTCGCGCTGGACGTCGTCGACGATGCCGCGGACGTGCGCGACGACCTCCGGTGGCGGCGTCCCCTCGAGCAGCTCGACCGTCCCGTCCCGCACGAGCCGCGCCGGCATCGGTGACACGACGGCGACGGCGACCAGGACGAGGACGGGGTCGACGTAGTCGGCCGCCGCGTCCAGGCCGGCACGCTCCAGCAGCAGCCCCAGGCCGCCGCCGATCGCGACCACGACGCTGAGGACGGTGCCGGCCCTCCAGCCGACCACCTCGGCGACCGCCAGATCGGTGCCGACCCCGAGCCGACCGAGCAGCCACACGACCAGGCAGCCCAGGAGCGCCGACACCGCTCCGTAGGCCAGGAGCGCGACCTGGGTCGTGTCCGAACCGCCCGCGATGACGGTCTGCACCGCGGCGACGACCGCGTACAGCAGGGTGGCGGCCAGCGCCGCCCCCTGGACGACGACCGCCAAGGGCACCGCGGCCGAGAGGCCGTACGGGAACTGACGGGTGGGCACGGCGCTCGCCGCCCGCGACGCCAGCAGCGAGCCCGCCGACAGGGCGATGCTCGCCAGCGTGTAGACGCCGTCGAAGACGATCACGTCGGCCCCGGCGAGCAGGCCCCAGACCAGCCCCGTCGAGCCGAGGACGGCCGAGGCGCCCAACGACCACAGCAGCACCCTGCGATCGGTGTCCCGGTGGAGGTCAGGACCCGACGACCCTCCTGTCGCAGCCGTCACCGGTTCGGGTCTAGTCGATCGGGTCGCGCGAGATGGGGCAGGTCATGCAGTGCCCGCCGCCGCGCCCGCGACCGAGCTCGGCCCCGACGATGGTGATGACCTCGACACCGGCGCGGCGCAGCGCCGCGTTGGTCAGGGTGTTGCGGTCGTAGGTGAAGACGACGCCGGGCTCGAGGGCCACGGCGTTGTTCCCGGAGTCCCACTGCTGCCGCTCGGAGGCGTACGCGTCGCCCGCCGTCTCGACGACGCGCAGCTTCGGCAGCCCGAGGGACCGGGCGACGACGTCGACGAACGGGGTGTCGCCCTCGTCGGTGACCTCGACGCCGAGCGCCGTGTCGGAGGGTCGGAGGGTGAAGGCGTGGATGCCGTCGACGATCGTCGGGTGCACGGTGACGAGGTCACGGTCGGCGAAGGTGAACACGGTGTCCAGGTGCATCGCGGCGCGCAGGCGGGGCATCCCCGCCACCACGACCTGCTCGACCTCGCCGCCCTCGAACAGCGCCTTGGCGAACTGCGTGATGCCCTGCCGCGACGTGCGCTCGCTCATGCCCACGAGCACCGTGCCGTTGCCGACGGGCATGACGTCGCCGCCCTCGATGGTGGCCT
>Ga0160432_100053_pt1 | contig 140703 bp, 130 predicted proteins | sample HID1971M_E0MG_FD_108250 | JGI IMG/M metagenome (GOLD analysis project Ga0160432, IMG submission 108250) | Enriched millipede-associated microbial communities from UW Madison campus, WI, USA - HID1971M_E0 MG | ecosystem: Host-associated > Arthropoda: Insects > Digestive system > Unclassified ... | reverse complement strand
TCGACGGACGGCGTCGGCACCAAGGTCGCGATCGCGCAGGCGCTCGACAAGCACGACACGATCGGCTTCGACCTCGTCGGCATGGTCGTGGACGACATCGTCGTGGTGGGCGCCGAGCCGCTGTTCATGACGGACTACATCGCCACCGGCAAGGTCGTCCCCGAGCGCGTGGCCGACATCGTCCGCGGTATCGCGCAGGCCTGCGAGGTGGCCGGCACGGCCCTCGTCGGCGGTGAGACGGCCGAGCACCCGGGCCTCCTGGGTCCGGACGAGTACGACGTCGCGGGGGCGGCCACGGGCATCGTCGAGGCGGACGCCGTGCTCGGCCCGGAGCGGGTGCGCGCCGGCGACGTGCTGGTCGCGATGGGCTCGAGCGGCCTGCACTCCAACGGCTACTCGCTGGTGCGCGCCGTCGTGAAGCACGCCGGCTGGTCGCTGGACCGCCACGTCGAGGAGTTCGGCCGCACCCTGGGCGAGGAGCTGCTGGAGCCCACCCGCGTGTACGCGCGCGACGTGCTCGCGCTCGCCGAGGACCCGGCCGCGCAGGTGCACGCCGTGACCCACGTGACGGGCGGCGGGCTCGCGGCGAACCTCGCGCGCGTGCTGCCCGCGGGCACGGTGGCGACGGTCGACCGGGGGACGTGGGAGGTGCCCGCCGTCTTCCGCACCGTGCGCGAGCTCGGCTCGGTGCCGCGGCGGGACCTGGAGAACACGCTCAACCTCGGCGTCGGCATGGTGGCCGTCGTCGGCGCGGACGGCGTCGAGGCGGCGCTGGCGTCGCTCGCGGCGCGCGGCGTGCCGGCGTGGGTGCTGGGGACGGTCGAGGACCTGGACCCGGCCGCGGCCGCCGAGGACCTGGTCGCCGGGACCAAGGGCGTGCAGGGCGGCGCGGTCCGTCTCATCGGCGACTACCGCTGACATCCCGCGCGGGGGAGCGGGAGCTCCCCTGCGCAAGGGCTCGCGCATGACGAAGGGCCGGACGGCTGCTGCCGTCCGGCCCTTCGCTCGCAGCGCCGGAACCCATGGGCCACGGGATCCGGCGCCAGGGCTCAGCGCTCGTCGCCCCAGGAGTTGTATCGGTTGTCGTACTCGTCGTCGTCGGAGAAACGATCCTCCGTGGCGACATCCGTGCGACTGCCCTCGCTGCTCTTGAGCTCCTGCTCGAGCGCGTGGTAGTTCGTCTCGGGGCTGTAGTACTTCAGCTCGCGAGCGACCTTAGTCTGCTTTGCCTTCTGACGGCCGCGGCCCATGGCTGAGACCCCCTCAACGTAGGAGCGGGGCTTGCGCCGTCCGTGACGGCGGCCCCGTGCGTAAGTAGTCTGTTCAGACCCCAACGGTACATGCTCGCGCGCCATTCCCTCCACTCCGCGACGCGTGCCGTGCGCAACGACGGACGTCGGAGCGGGTGATCCTCGTCAGATCGTGTCTCAGGTCACGAGACCGAGAGGTGCGCGGAGCGGTCCGGAGGGGACCGAGGCCCTCGCAGAACGGACGCACGAGCACGACTCGGTCCATGCCAGGACGATCCGGACGATTTCATCCGGCTCCCAAGTCGCCTCAATCCCGCTTTCTGCACACAATGGATGAGCGAGACCGTGTCCGCACACCGGGCGCCGCCCGGGCCGGTCCGTACCAGGAGGTGCAGGGGATGTCGCTCCACGGAGACTCCGAGGTTCTGCTGACGCCTGCCGAGGTGGCCAGCCTGTTCCGCGTCGACCCGAAGACCGTGACCCGCTGGGCAAAGGCGGGGAAGCTCTCGTCGATCCGCACGCTCGGTGGTCACCGCCGCTACAAGGAGTCGGAGGTGCGCGCGCTCCTCGGCGCCGCCTCCGAGGAGGCGACGCCGGACAAGTAGGGCGCCTTCAGCGGGCGTCGCGGCGCCGCTCGAGCGCGTCGACGCTCAGCGGCGCCGGGCGCGGACGACGACGATCGCGATCAGCGCCAGCCCCGCCGCCGCGGCGCCGAGGAGCACCTGGGCGTTGCGCTTGCGCCGCGGGTCGGTGGCAGGGAGCCCGCCGCCCGTGACGAACGCGCCGGCGTCGCCGGCCGCCTGCTTGGTCGCCCGCGCGAACTGGTTCGCCTGATACTTGGGCGACAGTCGCGTCGCGAGCTCGTCGAGGGTCGCGCTCAGCTCCGCACGGGTGCGGGCCACCTCGTCCTCGAGCTCGCGGGCCGTGGGGGCCGGGGTCCTGTTCTCGGGCGTCGTGGGCTCGGTCACCGGCGCACCCCCTTCTTGATCGTCTCCACGTCCTCCTTGACCCGGTCGATCGTCTCGGGTCGGCGGGCCGCCTTCTTGAGCTGCCTGACGGCGATCGCCACGGCGATGCCCGCGACCAGCACCATCGCGACGCCGACGACGAGCGCCGACAGCCAGAGCGGCCAGACCGTGTCGAGGCCGAGGATCCCGGCCCAGATGAGCACCCCCACCGCGTAGAGCACGACGACGAGGGCGGCGGCGATGAGTCCGAGCCCGATGCCGGACCGCTTCGCCTTCTCCGTCATCTCGGCCTTGGCGAGCGCGACCTCGGCGCGCACGAGCCGCGTGGTCTGTTCCGACAGCTGCTCCACGAGCCGACCCATGGAGGGTGGCTGCTCGGCGGGCGGCGTGCGTCCGTCGTCCCAGTCCGTCATCGGCTGCTCCGATCCTGCGTGAGGTGATCGTCCGTGCGGTCCCACTCAACCCGTCCCTGCTGGTCCAGGCAATTCCTGGGAGAAAACGACGAGACCCCCACGCCGTGGCGTGGGGGTCTCGATGGTGGCTCCGACCGGCGTCGATCCGGTGACCTTTCGATTTTCAGTCGAACGCTCTACCAACTGAGCTACAGAGCCTGGACACGAACGCCCGGGCGCCGTTACCGACGAACCGGGCGCATCATGCGCGACCCTGACGGGACTTGAACCCGCGACCTCCGCCGTGACAGGGCGGCGCGCTAACCAACTGCGCTACAGGGCCAAGGTGGGGAGTGGACTCCCACCGAGGAAGCTCGTTTCGAGCCGAGAAGAAGCGTACCCCATGCTCGCCGGGATCTTGAAATCGGATCCTGACCAGCAAGGACGCGCCGTTTCGCGGGGCTGCCGACGCTGCCGGCGTCCCCGCGGACGTACCCCCAACGGGATTCGAACCCGTGCTACCGCCGTGAAAGGGCGGGGTCCTAGGCCGCTAGACGATGGGGGCTGGACCCGGCAAGCATACCCAGCCGGCCGGGACGGTCCTCGCCCGTCCGTGGGCGAGGATGGGACCCGTGGTGGAGATGACGCGCGAGGAGTTCGAGGACGCCGTCCGGGACGGCCTCGACCAGGTCCCGGCCGACCTGGCGGCGATGATGGACAACGTCGTCGTCCTCGTCGAGGACGACGCCCCTGCCGACGACCCCGAGCTCCTCGGGCTGTACGAGGGGGTGCCGCTCACGGAGCGCGGGCAGTTCTGGGCCGCGGGCTCGCTGCCGGACCGGATCACCGTGTACCGCAACCCGACCCTCGCCATCTGCGACACGCGCGACGACGTCGTCGAGGAGGTCGCCGTCACCGTGGTGCACGAGATCGCCCACCACTTCGGCATCGACGACGACCGGCTGCACGAGCTCGGCTGGGCCTGAGGCGCCCCGACGACGACGGACCCGTGACGCACGGGGCGTCGCGGGTCCGTCGGGGGTCGTGCTGCGGGGAGCGCCGAGGCTCAGGCCGGGCGGTACTCCCAGTGCCACGCCTCCGGCTTGCGCCCGTCGGCCTGGGCCCAGGCGGGGTTGTGCCACCCGAACTCCGCGGCGTTCTCGACCAGCCACTGGTGCTGCGCGCTCGAGCGCTCCTCGACGCCGCCGTTGATGTCGACGGCGATACCCCAGCCGTGGTCCGAGTAGCCGGGCACGGCGGCGAGGTAGCCGCGGCTCGCCTTGACCGACACCTGCGACTCGTACGAGCGGTAGGAGTCGCGGATCTGCAGGTGCTGGCCGAAGCGCGCCCGGTACGCGGAGTCGAGTCGTTCGAGCTGCTCGGCGGCGTCGCGTCGCAGGGACTCGCCCGGCGCGAAGGACAGCCCGCTCAGGTCGGCGGCCGCGATGCGGCCGTTCTCGTACCCGTCGGTGTCGTCCGCGAACTTCTTGAGGGAGGCGGCGGCCTTGCGGGCCTCCGCCGCCCGGGCGGCGAGGATCTCGGCCGGCGTCGCCGGGGCCGGCGTGATGCTGATCGCGCTCGTCTCGGTCTTCTCGATCAGCGTGGTGAGGTCCTCGGTGGCATCGGCGACGTCGGCCGCGTCCTGCCCGCGGACGTCGAGCGCGGCGCGCTCGCCGGCGCGCGACGCCGCCTCCCCGCCGGAGCGGTCGGACACGACGTCGCGCAGGTGCGCCGCGCTCTTCGCGACGGCCTTGCGCTGCGTGACCGGGATCCCGCGCGTCTCGGTCGTCACCTGGTCGGCGCGGGCCAGAGCCTCCTGGGCGGCGGTGAGCGCCTCGTCGCCGGACGGGGCGGCGCTCTTCGGGGAGCCCTTCGCCGCGGCCTGCTCGGTGTCGGCCTTCCCCTCGCCCGTGCTCGCAGCGTCCGAGCCGACGGCGCCCGACGTCGCGCTCGCGGCGCCCGACAGCGCGGGCCGCACGATCGCCGCCGTCGCGGAGGCGGTCGTGGAGACGGTGCCGAACGTGCCGGTCTCGATGGTCCCCACCGAGGACGAACCCGGGTCGGTCGCCGCCGCGGTCCGCGTCTCCCCGGAGGCGGTGGAGTTGCCCGTGAGGACCACCCCGGTCGTCAGCGCCATCACCGTGAGCGCGACGGGGACGCCGGCGCGCACGGTGCGGCGCCGAAGGCGCGGCGTCGTGGGACGGGCGGCGGGCTCGTCGGCGCGGACGTCGGCGCGGCGCGGTCGGGTCGGGTGGTGGATGTCGCGGCGCCGGGGCAGGGGCGCAGGGGCGTGCTCGGTCGTGTGCTCGGTCATGGAGTAGGTCCTCGGGGGTCGGGAGCTCGAACCTTTCGGGAGCTCGCACCGGTCGGAAGCTCGTTCCATCTTCAACCGTCTCGACGGGTGCTCCGGGCCAACGAGGGGACCAGACGACACGAATCCGGTGCGGGCCGCGAGGACGAGATGTGAAGGACGGGACATCCCGGCGAAACCCTCGGCCGCTCCGGGGGTGCGCCCGGATGGTGGGACGCGGCGTCCCGCGCGCCCGCGCCGCCGGGCCCGGCCGACCGGCCGCGCCCCAGGATGCTCGGATGACTTCCGCACCCGTGACCGTCGCGATCCACCGCGCCGTCAGCCCCGACCGCGTCCCCGAGGTCACTGCCTGGGTGCAGTCCGGCGTCCAGCTCGCGAACCGCTGGGACGGCTTCCTCGGCTCCGGCTGGATCCGCGCGTCCGAAGGGGCCGCGGACTGGATCATGCTCTACCGGTTCGCCGACGCCGCCCGCCTCGAGGCGTGGGAGGAGTCGCCGGAGCGTCGGCGCTGGCTCGCCGCCGGCGAGGGGCTGGTCGAGGAGCGGCGCGTCGAGAAGCGCACCGGCATCGAGGGGTGGTTCGACCCGCCCGTGCGGCAGGACGAGCCCGCCGGGCCGCCGCTGCTGGCCGCGCCGCCGCGCTGGAAGCAGTCCGTGGCCATCTGGCTCGGCTTCTTCCCCGTGAACCTCGTCTTCACCGTGCTGGTGGGGTGGCTCGTGCCGCCCTTCGAGGAGCTGCACGTCGTGCTGCGGGTGCTCGTCTCGACGCTCGTGCTCACGCCGATCATGTCGTTCTGGGTGCTGCCCTGGGTGACGGGGCGCCTCGCGGGCTGGCTGCACGCACCGCGGCGCTGAGCAGCGCAGGACGTCGCCGGGGTCAGCCCCGGGCGGAGGTCTCCGCCGACTCGAGCCAGTCCCGCAGGGCGGCCGGCCGGTCGGTGATGATGCCGTCCACGCCCGCGTCGACGAGCGTGCGCCAGGTGGGCTGGTCGTTGGCTGTCCAGCCGAAGACCCGCCGCCCCGCGGCGTGCGCCGCCGGGACGAGCCCCGGGTCGTCGGCCACCAGGGCCGCCGCCGGGCTGACGGCCGCGGCGTCGAGCTCGGTGAGCAGCGCGTGCAGGTCGCCGCGGGGGCGCTCCACCAGCAGCGAGCGCGGCACCTGCGGCGCGACGTCGCGCAGGGTCGCGACCGTCGTCGGGTCGAAGCCCTGCACCACCAGCCGGCCCTCGAGAGCGGGGGCGTCCAGCACGCGCATCGTCACGGCGACGTCCTCGGCGGACCAGCGGCCCTTGTACTCGCAGAGGACGCCGAGGCCTGGGTGGCGCTCGACCAGCGCCAGCACCTCGGCCAGCGTGGGGATGCGCTGCCCGGCGAACTCGGGACCGAACCACGCGCCGGCGTCGAGCGCCTGCAGCGCGTCCCGGGTGAGGCTCCGCACCTCGCCGGTGCCGTCGGTCGTGGCGTCGACCGTGTCGTCGTGGATCACCATCGGCACGCCGTCGGCGCTGAGGTGGACGTCGAGCTCGACCATCGCGGCACCCACCTCTCCGGCGAGGTCGAACGCGGCCGGCGTGTTCTGCGGGGCGTCCGCGGACGCCCCGCGGTGGGCGACGACCGCGGGGGCCTGGGCGCTGACGGGCACGGAGCTCCTTCGGGCGACGGCCTGCGACGGTGACGTGCAGGGGTGGGCCCCGTGGGGATCGAACCCACAACCCGCGGATTAAAAGTCCGCTGCTCTGCCAGTTGAGCTAGAGGCCCGCCGCCGTCCGCCCGGAGGTCGGTCGCCGGCTGCGGACAGCGTACGCGGGGCCGCGGGCGTCCCGTGCGCGCCGGACGACGACGCCGCCGGCGCGGCGGTCGGACTGGTCACGATCCGGTCACGGAGGGCAACCTATCGACGCGCCGGGACGGCTGTCACGCGGGGTCTCACCCACCGGGAGATCTCGTCCCGATCGCGTCTCATCGTTGCGCCAGGACCCGAGTGCTGTTTCGGTGGACGGGTTCGCAAGGACCGACGAGAGGAGCGTCCATGCTCACCGTGACCGACAACGCCCGTACCGCCGTCCAGGACCTCGCCCAGCAGGCGGGGGTGCCCGACGAGGGCGGGCTGCGGATCGCGCAGTCCGCCGGCCAGCCCGGCAACTTCGAGCTCGCGCTCGTCCCGGCGCCCCAGCCCGACGACCAGGTGGTCGACGAGGAGGGAGCCACGCACGTGTTCGTCGAGGCGCAGGCCGCGCCGGCCCTCGACACGCTGACCCTCGACACCGACCCTGCCGCGCAGGGTCCGGGATTTGTGCTCACGCCCCAGGCGTGACGTCCGGGCGGGCACTCGGCGCGCCTCCCTGAGGCTGCACCGCCCCGCCTGACCGGTCCTCCGACGGCCGGGCACGGAGATCGTTCCGTGCCCGGCCGTCGTCGTGCCGGGAGCGGCCGTGGCGCGGAGGTGGCGTCCAGGGCGCGGTTGCGCCATCGTGTGGTGCCGCGACCCCGCGGCACCGACGGAGGTGACCCGTGAACGACCCCGCCCGAGCTGTCCGGCGCTCCTCGCGCAGCGCGAACAGCAGCCCTGCCCTGCAGGCCCTCGCCCGCGCCGGCTACGTCGCGTCCGGCGTGCTGCACCTGCTCCTCGGCTGGCTGGCCGTCCGCCTGGCCTTCGGGTCCTCCACGGGGAGCGCCGACCAGCAGGGCGCGCTGCGCGAGCTGGCCGACGCCCCGGGTGGCGCCCTGCTCCTGTGGCTGACGGCGGCGGGCTTCGCCGGCCTCGCCCTGTGGCAGCTCACCGAGGCGGTGGCGGGCGTGCCGGGCACGGACACGGCGCAGCAGGTCGGGGCGCGGGCGAAGGCCGCCGGCAAGGCGATCCTGTACGGGGTGCTCGCCGGTACCGCCGTGCGGGTCGCCACCGGGTCGTCCGGCGGCGGCTCGGAGGAGGGGCTCACCGCCGACCTCATGCGCGCCCCCGCGGGCCGGTGGCTCGTCGCGGTGGTCGGTGCCGTGATCGTCGGGGTGGGCGTCTTCCACGTCGTCAAGGGCTGGCGTCGGTCGTTCCGCGACGACCTGCGCGGGACCGGCGGCGGCGCCGTCGGGCAGGCGGTCGTGCGGCTCGGCCAGGTCGGCTACGTCGCGAAGGGGATCGCGCTCGGCGTGCTCGGCGGCCTCTTCGTGGCGGCCGCCGTCACGGCCGACCCCGAGAAGGCCGGCGGCCTGGACGACGCCCTGCACGCGATCAGGGAGCAGCCGTTCGGGGTGGTGCTGCTCGTCGCGACGGGCCTGGGCATCGCGGCCTACGGCGTCTACTCGTTCGCGCGGGCCCGGTACGCGCGCCTGTGACCCGCCGGCCGGGGGCCGTCGTCAGGTCGCGGGCTCCACGATCCACGTCGCGCCGAGCAGCAGGCAGCCGACGGTGACGAGCAGGAAGACCACGACCCACAGGATGCCCGTCGTGCGGGTCAGCGTCGCGAGCTGGTCGGCGTCGGACCGCCGCGCACGACCCCTGGACCGCTGGGCCTGGAGCTCGAGCACGGGGCGCACCGACCCGATCAGCAGGAACCACGTCACCGCGTAGGCGACGGTCGCCTGGGCGGCCGGCTCGAGCCACCACGAGACGGCGACGAGCGCGGCGCCGGAGACGAGGATCGACCAGAGCCCGAACCAGTTGCGGATCTTCAGCAGCAGGAGGGCGAGCAGCAGCACGAGCAGCCACAGCAGCCCCACCGCGTAGCCGTGCCGCAGCAACCATGCGGCTCCGAGCCCCGTCAGGCCGGGGCCGACGTACCCGGCGAACGCCGTGACGACCATCCCGAAGCCGCGTGGTCGCCCGGCGGACACGGTGAGCCCGGAGGTGTCGGAGTGCAGCCGGATGGCGTCCAGGCGCCGCCCGGTGACCATGGCGGCGACGGCGTGCGCGCCCTCGTGCGCGATCGTCACGACGTGCCGTGCCACCCGCCACACGGGGGTCACGAGCACGACGGCGAGCGCCGCGAGGCCCGCGGCCAGCACCACCGGCTGCGCCGGCGGGGGCACGGGGGTGGTGGCGGCCGTCCAGATCTGCGTCAGCACGTCGCCGACGGTCGCGAGGAAGTCGTCCACGGCGGCCATTCCACCATGCGCCCCTGAGAGCTCGGGTTCGTCGTGGCTGTCGACCCGGGCTCCTGTCATGAGAGACTGGTACCCGGTGGCTGCGCGTTGCGCGCCCCGCGTCGTGGAGATCCCCCCGGATTGCGTGCGGCGGACCCCGACCCCGACGTCCGAGACGTCCCAGCCCGAGAGGCCCTTTTTCTTGACTACCTTTGCCGATTTCGGCCTGCCCGCCCCTGTCGTCCGCCAGCTGACCGACCAGGGCATCACCACCCCGTTCCCCATCCAGACGGCGTCACTGCCGGACACGCTCGTCGGCACCGACGTGCTCGGCCGCGGCCGCACCGGCTCCGGCAAGACGCTGGCGTTCTCGCTGCCCGTCGTGACGCGGCTCGCGACGTCGGCGGCGAAGGCCGCGGCCGCCGGCCGTCCGCGCCGTCGCCCCGGCCGCCCGCGGGCGCTCGTGCTCTGCCCGACGCGCGAGCTCGCCAACCAGATCAACGCCACGATGGAGCCGCTCGCGAAGACCCTCGGCCTGGTGACGACCACCGTCTTCGGCGGTGTCGCCCAGTCCCGCCAGGTGAACGCCCTGAACGCGGGCGTCGACGTCCTCATCGCGTGCCCCGGCCGCCTCGAGGACCTGCTCGGGCAGAGGCACCTCTCCCTGGACGACGTCGAGATCACCGTGCTCGACGAGGCCGACCACATGGCCGACCTCGGCTTCCTGCCCGGCGTGAAGCGGATCATGGACCGTACGCCCACCGTGGGCCAGCGCCTGCTGTTCTCGGCGACGCTGGACAACGGCGTCGACGTGCTCGTGAAGCGCTACCTCAAGAACCCGGTGACGCACTCGGTGGACGACGCCGCGGCCCCGCCGCCGCAGATGACGCACCACATCCTCGCGGTGACGGACGCCGACGCGAAGAAGCACGTGGTGCACGCGCTCGCGTCCGGCACCGGCCGGCGCGTGCTGTTCACCCGCACCAAGCACCAGGCGAAGAAGCTCGCCAAGCAGCTCACAGGGGCGGGCGTGCCCGCCGTCGACCTGCACGGCAACCTCGGCCAGGGCGCGCGCGAGCGCAACCTCGCGGCGTTCTCCTCCGGGGACGTCAAGGTGCTCGTCGCCACCGACATCGCCGCGCGCGGCATCCACGTCGACGACGTCGAGCTCGTCGTGCACGTGGACCCGCCCGCCGAGCACAAGGCGTACCTGCACCGCTCGGGCCGCACGGCCCGCGCCGGGTCCGGCGGCGACGTCGTCACCGTGATGCTGCCCGAGCAGCGCGGCGACGTCCGCGACCTCACGCGCAAGGCGAAGATCGACGCCCGCCCGCAGCCCGTGGCCCCGGGCGACGCGACCGTGTCCGCGCTGGTCGGGGAGGTCGCGCCGTACGTGGCGCCGCCCGCCCCGGCGGCGCCCCAGCAGCCGCAGCGCCGCAAGGGCGGCGGCCAGCCGCAGGGCGGCCAGCGCGGTCGTGCCTCGGGCGGCGAGACACAGCGCGGGCAGGGGCAGCGCGGCCAGCAGGGCCAGCACGGCCAGCGCTCGCAGGCGCAGCCCGTGTCGTCCGGCGGCGGCCGCGCCCCGCAGGCGGTCCGGGCCGACGGCTCCGCGCCGGCCCGCCGTCGCCGCCGTCGCGGCGGCCGTGGCCGCGGGCAGGGCGGCTCGGCGCCCGCGGCCTGATCGACCGGGCAGCGGCAGGAACAGCCGCACCCCGGTCCGGGTTGTGCACGACGGAGGTGTCAGATGACGTACCAAGTCACGAAGTCCGACGAGCAGTGGAAGGTCGAGCTGGACCCGCAGGAGTTCGCCGTCCTGCGGCAGGCGGGCACGGAGCGGCCCTGGACCGGCGAGCTGCTCGACGAGAAGCGCGTCGGCGTGTACCGCTGTCGCGCGTGCAGCAACGAGCTGTTCCGCAGCGAGACCAAGTTCGACTCGCACTGCGGCTGGCCGTCGTTCTACACGCCGCTCGCCGGCGACGCCGTCGAGCTGCTCGAGGACCGGTCGCACGGCATGGTCCGCACCGAGGTGCGCTGCGCCCGGTGCGGCTCGCACCTGGGGCACGTCTTCGACGACGCGCCGCAGACGCCGACCGGCGACCGCTTCTGCATGAACTCGCTCAGCCTGACGTTCGAGCCCGCCGAGGGCTGACCGTCCACAGCGCCGCCGGTACGCGGCGCGGCTAGGGTCGGTCGGGTGACCGCCTTCGAGCCCGGCACCCTGCCCGCCACGGTGCCCGACCACCTCGTCAACCTGCGCGACGTCGCGACAGCCGCCCCGGGCCTGGTGCCCGGGGCGTTGCTGCGCTCCGACGCGCCCCGCTCGGGCGACGTCGCCCCGGCCGGCGTCGCGTGGCCGCCTCGTACCGTGCTCGACCTGCGCGACCCGGGGGAGAACGGGGAGCCGCACCCGCTGGCGGGCACGGCGCAGGTGGTGCCGCTGCCGCTGCTGGACGGCACCGCGATGCAGGGCGCCATCGCTCCCGCGCCGGTCCCCGGCCTGGGCGAGCTGTACCTGCAGATGCTCGACGGCGTGGGGGCCGGGCACCTCGTCGAGGCGGTGCGCCTGATCGCCGTCGACGACGCGCCGGTGCTCGTGCACTGCACGGCCGGCAAGGACCGCACGGGGGTCACGGTCGCCCTGGTGCTCGCCCTGCTGGGCGTCGACCGGGCGGCGATCGTCGCGGACTACGAGCGGACCGGCCCCCACATGCCGCGGGTGCTCGCGCGCGCCGCCGTCACGGCGAACCTCGCGGTCCCTGAGGCGCACGTGCTGGCGAAGCTGCCGCCCGAGCTCGTCACCGCGCCCGGTTGGGCGATCGAGACGGTTCTCGACCGGTTCGACGAGCACGACGGCGGTGCGCCGGGATGGTTGCGTGCGCACGGCGGTGGCGCCGAGACGCTGGACGCGCTGCGGGCTCGCCTCCTCGAGGGCTGACCCGGCCCGGGACACGCGTCGAGCCTGCCGGGACGGGTCCCGACAGGCTCGAGCGGCGCGCAGTCGCGGTCGGACGCCGGCTCAGGAGCGCGCGTCCCGCCAGCGGACGAAGTCCTCGGAGTAGCGGTGCAGCAGCGTGGCGAGCTGCGAGACGTCGGTCTCGTCCCAGTCGCCGAAGGCGTCCTTGTACATCTCGATGCGGCGGTCGCGCGCCCGGGCGAAGCGCTGGGCGCCGTCGGCGGTCAGCGTGATCCGCTGGCCGCGCGTGTCCTCCGGGTCCACCTCGCGGTGCACGAGGCCCAGCTCCACCAGGCGGCTGAGCTGTCGGGACACGGTGGCGCGCCCGACGCCGAAGTGGGCGGCGAGGTCCGAGCCACGGATCCCGGGGTGGGAGTCGATGTGCGCGAGGATCGGGTAGGCCGACGCCTCGAGCTCGGGATGCACCCGCCGGGCGGTCTGCGCCGCCGACGACTGGGCGCGACGGATCAGGACCCGGATCTCGCGTTCGAGAGCGCCGAACGGGTCGGTGGCCGGGTCGGGCAGGGGCTGGGCGGCTACGTCGTGCATGCGCCCATCATGAGGCTTCGCCGAGGCAAACGGGAGTGCCGTAGCAGGCGAAGTTGCACCCGGACGGGGTCTCAGCGGGTGAAATAGGCCCCGTCCGGGTGCTGGGCCGGTGTCAGGCCCGCTCGGCGAGGGGCGCGACGGCGGGCTCGGCACCCTTCTCCTCGTCGAGCACCTGCTCGATGCCGGAACGCTGGCCCAGCGGGATCTCCTTGATGAAGAGCACCGCGATCAGCGAGACGACGGCCATCGGCACCGCGTACAGGAAGATCGTCGTGATGCCGCCGGAGTAGGCCGACTCGACCACGGACTGCACCGGCACCGGCAGGGAGGCCAGGTCGGGCACCGCGCCGGAGCCCGCGCCCATGGCGTCGGAGGCGATGCCGAGCTTCGCGAGGCCGGTGGACAGGTCCGTCTTGACGTGCGCGGCCATCACGGCGCCGAGCGCCGAGACGCCGATCGCGCCGCCCAGCGAGCGGAAGAAGGCGACGCCGGAGGTGCCGGCGCCCATCTCGTGCACGTCCAGCGTGTTCTGGGTGGCGAGCACCAGGTTCTGCATCAGGGCGCCCACGGAGAGGCCCAGGCCGAACAGGAAGACCGAGATGACGACGAAGCTGGTGTCCACCTCGATCGTCGACAGGCCGTACAGCGACGCGGTCAGGACGACGGCGCCGCCCACCATGATCGCCTTGTACCGGCCGGTGTTGGAGATGATCCGGCCGAGCACGATGCCCGCGAGCATCGTGCCGACCACCATCGGGATGGTGAGCAGGCCGGACTCGGTCGGCGTCTTGCCGCGGGCGAGCTGGAAGTACTGGCTGAGGAAGACCGCGGTGCCGAACATGGCGACGCCGACGGACGCCGAGGCGATCACCGCGAGCACGAACGTGCGGTTCTTGAACAGGTGCAGCGGGATGATCGGCTCGGCCGCGGCACGCTCCACGAAGCCGACGACGACGAGCGCCAGCAGGGCACCGCCGACCATCGCGCCCGTCTGCCACGAGAGCCACTCGAACTGGTCGCCCGCGAAGGTGACCCACAGGAGCAGCAGCGCGACGGCGACGGCGATGAGGCCGGCACCCGCGTAGTCGATCTTGACCTCGCGCTTGGCCAGCGCGGGCAGGTGCAGCGTCTTCTGCAGCACGATGAACGCGGCGACGGCGAACGGGACGCCGACGAAGAACGTCCAGCGCCAGCCGATCGAGTCGGTGAGCACGCCGCCGAGCAGCGGGCCGCCGATCTGCGCGACGGCCATGACGCCGCCCATGAGGCCCATGTACTTGCCGCGCTCGCGCGGGCTGATGATGTCGGCCATGAGCACGGTCGCGAGGGCGGTGAGGCCGCCCGCGCCGATGCCCTGCAGCGCGCGGAAGCCGATGAGCATCTCGATGTTCTGCGACAGGCCGGCGGCGGCCGCGGAGACCACCGTGATGGCGAGCGCGACCTGCATGAGCACCTTGCGGTTCGTGAGGTCGGCGAGCTTGCCCCACAGCGGGGTCGAGATCGTCATCGTCAGCAGCATCGCGGTGACGACCCAGGTGTAGGAGTGCTGGGAGCCGCCGAGCTCGCTGACGATCTTGGGGAGCGACGTCGAGACGATGGTGGTGGCCAGCAGCGAGACGAAGACGCCGAGAAGGATGCCCGACAGGGCCTCGAGCACCTCGCGGCGGGTCATCGCCGGGGCCGGCGTGGCGGAGAGACCCGGCGTGGCGGCCGCCGGGCTGGGGGACTGACTCATCGGGCGGGGATCTCCTCATGCGCCGTGGCGCGGTCGTGGGTCGTGGTGAGTGCGGCCGCGACGCTGCGGATCCGGGAGATGGCGTCGGCCAGGTCGTCCTCCGACCACTCGGAGAACGACTCGGACACGAGGTCGTCGATGCGTTCGAAGGAGGCCTCCGCGAACTCGCGACCGGCGTCCGTCAGGGCGAGGTAGCGGGCGCGCCGGTCGTCGTCGTCCACCGTGCGCTCGACGAGACCGGCGTCGACGAGGGCGCTGATCTGGCGGCTCGCGACCGAGACGTCGACGCGGAGCTTCGCGGCGACGTCCGTGATCTGGACCCGCCCGCACCGCGTGAGCAGGTGCAGGGCCCCGAGGCCGGCTCGGGGGAGGTCCAGGTCGCGCGCCACGCGCATGGCGGCCTCGCGCTGGGCGCGGGAGAGCTCTTCGAGCGTCTCCACGAGCTCACGGGCCGCGGCGCGGTCAACGGGCATGGCAGGGCCTTTGCTGGAAGGGGGTGGGTGCTCGGGGCCGTGCGGCCGGAGCGGTGCGGCCCGGAGGCGGGCCGAGTTGTTGCAGGGTGCAAACATACGCCTGGTGCTTGCAGCAAGCAAGTGTCCTGGTCGGGACTTCACCCGTGCACGACGACGGCCCGCGACCCCCTGGGCAGGGCGTCGCGGGCCGCGCGGTCGGGCCGCCGTCGGCGGTGCGGGTCAGGCGCGCTTGTACGCCTCGCCCGCCATGTCCTCGAGCTCGACGCCCTTTGTCTCCGGGATCTTGCCCAGCACGAAGAAGAAGGAGAGCACGGCGAAGATCGCGTACATGAGGTACGGGATCGCCGGGCCGAAGGTGTCGAGCATCGGCGGGAACGTCAGCGTGATCGCGAAGTTCGCGATCCAGTTGGCCGCGGCGCCGACACCGAGCGCGGCGGCGCGGATCCGGTTGGGGAACATCTCGCCCAGCAGCACCCACATCAGCGGGCCCCACGTGGCGCCGAAGAAGACGACGAAGGCGTTGGCCGACACCAGCGCGACGCCGCTCCACGGGGCGGCGATGGTGATGTCCTCGCCGCTCCCGGTGGCCTGCGTGAAGGCGATCGCCATCAACCCCAGCGCCACGGCCATGCCCGCCGAGCCGATGAGCAGCAGCGGGCGCCGGCCCACCTTGTCGATGAGGGCGATGGCGATGAACGTCACGGCCACGTTGGTGACCGCGGTGATCGTCGAGACGAGGAACGCCTGCGACTCGTCGAAGCCGACCGCCTGCCACAGCGTCGTCGAGTAGTAGAAGATCACGTTGATCCCGACGAACTGCTGGAAGATCGCCATCACGATGCCCACCCACACGATGGGCTTGAGCCCGAACCGGTCGCCCTTGAGGCTGCCCAGCTCGGCGTTCTTCTCGTCGACGGCGATCGACCGGTGGATCTCGGAGATGCGCTGGTCCACGTCCTCGTCGGGGCCCAGCACCGACGAGAGCACCTGCCGGGCGTCGGCGTCGCGTCCCTTCGTCACGAGATAGCGCGGCGACTCGGGCATCCGTAGCGCGAGGATCCCGTACACGGCCGCCGGGACCACGGCGACGAGGAACATCCAGCGCCAGGCCTCCCAGCCGAACCAGAGCTCGTTCGCCGCGCCGCCCGCGGCCGTCGCCAGGATCTGGTCGGACAGCAGGGCCGCGAAGATACCGACCGTGATCGCGAGCTGCTGCAGCGACCCCAGCCGCCCGCGCATGACGGCCGGCGCGATCTCCGCGATGTACGCGGGGGCGATGACCGACGCGATGCCGATGCCGACGCCGGCCATGAAGCGCCAGAGGGCGAGGTCCCAGGCGCTCCATGCGATCGCCGACAGGATCGACGAGACGAAGAAGAGGATGGCGCCCAGCACCATCACGTGCGTGCGGCCCCACCGGTCGGCGAGCTTGCCGCCGGACCACGCGCCCAGCGCGCAGCCGAGCAGGGCGATGGCCACCACGAGGCCGGTCACGGTGGAGTTGAGGTCGAACTGCCCCTCGATCGCGTCGACGGCGCCGTTGATGACCGACGAGTCGAAACCGAAGAGGAAGCCACCGACCGCCGCCGCGATCGCGAGTGCCGTGGCCTTCCGGTGGGCACCGTGGGTGCCCGCCTGACCTGGTGTGGAGGTGGACATGAGTCTCCTAAGTCCGTGGTTGCTTCGATGCTAGGTCCGCGATCGTGTCTCGGCTCGGGGAGCGGGTCACGAGGCGTTCCGGGTGCCGTCGGGTCCCACCCGGCCGCGGACCGCGGGAGACTGTACCCGTGAGCGACATACCGGAGCCGCGCCGGCACCGCCGGCCCGCCATGCTCGACCCGCAGACCGCGGAGCAGATCCCCGGGTCTCTGGACCCCGCGCTGCGCGACGAGGTCGCGCACACCACCGCGCGCGCCGTCGTGCACCGGGCGCGGGACGCCGAGGACCCGGAGGTCGTGGACCGCCTGGTGCGCCTCGTCGAGCGGGAGGGGCTCGACGTCGTCGCCGCCCTCTGGTCCGACGCCGCGCCGGCGTCGCTGCCCGGCGCGCTGTGGCGGCTGTACGTGCTCCGCGAGTGGGTCCGTCGCGACCCCCGCACCGTGGGGCTGCGCTACCGCCTCGGCGTCGACGCCGCCCCCGTGCACGAGGCGGTGGCCGGCGTGCCCCGCCCGCCCGCACCCGAGGACCTGCGTTCGCTCGCGGACGACGTCCTGTCCGGCGTCTACGCCGGGGACCTGGCCGTGGCGCTGGAGCGGGCCGCGTCGTTCTGCCGCATCCTGGCGACCGGGGCGGCGTTCGACGCCGACGCCCGCGAGGTCGCGGACCCCGACGGCGCCACGCGGATGACCCGCGGGGCCGCCGACCTGGTGCGCACCGCCGAGGAGCTCGAGCGCGCGGCGGCCGGCTGGCGCGCGGGCACCCTCGACTGAGGCGCCCTCGGCCACGACCGGCGGTGCTGACCTGCGTGTTCGGAGCACGCCGACGCCCGGGCTTACGATGTTCGGGCGACGTCGGGCCGCGGTAGCCCCGGGCTCCATCTTCAGCCGCTACGAGCGGCCACGCGCCGAGAGGCGCTCCCGGTCCGGCGTCGCACCTCACCCGAGTTTCCGCAGCCGCCAGGTGGGATCGTTCAGCGCGCGTTCAACTGGTCGCGCCAGGATGGCCACCTCTAGTCTGTGAGAGTCTCAGCGTCCTCGATCCGGGAGCCACACGTGCGCCTGCGCCTGACACCGCGCGACACGACCTACTTCGACATGCTGGCGACGCTCGCGCAGCACAACGTCACGGGGGCATCGCTCCTGGCGGAGCTGCTCGGAGCGTCCCGGCAGGAGCGGGAGGGGATCGTCCGCCGGCTGAACGAGGCCGAGCACATCGCCGACGACGCCACGCACTCGATCATGCGGCGCCTGAACCAGACGTTCGTCACCCCGTTCGACCGGGACGACATCTACGGCCTGGCGTCCGCGCTCGACGACTGCATGGACGCCATGGAGGAGGCCGGCGACCTCATCGTCCTGTACAAGGTCGACGAGCTCCCGCTGCGGGTCTCCGAGCAGGTGCAGGTGCTGCAGCGCTGCGCCGAGCTCACCGCCGAGGCCATGCCGCGGCTGCGCTCCATGGACCAGCTGTCCGACTACTGGGTCGAGATCAACCGCCTCGAGAACCAGGGCGACAAGCTGCACCGCGAGCTCATCGCGCAGCTCTTCGACGACACCACCGACCCGGTGCTGCTCATCAAGCTCAAGGAGATCGTCGACATGCTCGAGGAGGGCGCCGACGCCTTCGAGCGGGTCGCGAACATGGTCGAGACCATCGCCCTCAAGGAGTCCTGACCGTGGAGGTGGCGCTGGTCGTCCTCGTCGTCGCGCTCGCGCTCGGCTTCGACTACACCAACGGCTTCCACGACGCGGCCAACGCGATCGCCACCTCGGTCTCGACGCGGGCGCTCACGCCCCGTGTGGCGCTGCTCATGGCCGCGGTCATGAACTTCGTCGGGGCCCTGCTGGGCACCGAGGTCGCCGAGACCATCGCGACGTCGATCGTCGACCTGCAGGACGCGTCGAACCACACTGCCCTCGTCGTGGTGCTGTGCGCCCTGGTGGGCGCCATCGTGTGGAACCTCATCACCTGGTGGTTCGGCCTGCCGTCGTCGTCGACGCACTCGCTCATCGGCGGCCTCGTCGGCGCGGGGCTCGCGGCCGGGCTGCCGATCTACGGGCAGGCCATCATCGACAAGGTCGTGCTGCCGATGGTCTTCTCGCCGCTCATCGGCTTCATCGGCGCGTACTTCGTCATGGTCGCGGTGCTGTGGATCTTCCGGAACGCCTCGCCGTCGCGGGTCACGCGCCGGTTCCGCCTGGCGCAGACCGCGTCGGCGGCCGCGATGGCGCTCGGGCACGGCCTGCAGGACGCGCAGAAGACCATGGGCGTGATCTTCATGGCGCTGCTCACGGTCGGCTGGGCCGACCCCGACGCCGGCATCCCGCTGTGGGTCAAGCTCGCCGCGGCGGGCGCCATCTCGCTCGGCACGGCCTCCGGCGGCTGGCGGATCATGCGCACGCTCGGTCGGCGCATCATCGAGCTGGACCCGGCGCGCGGTTTCGTCGCCGAGTCGGTGTCGGCGCTGGTGCTCTACGCCAACGCGTTCATCCTGCACGCGCCGGTCTCGACGACGCACACCATCACCTCGGCGATCATGGGTGTCGGCGCCACGCGCCGACTGTCCGCCGTGCGCTGGGGCGTCGCCAAGAACATCGGCGCCGCGTGGGTGCTGACGATCCCCGCCGCGGCGCTCGTGGCTGCCATCACCACCTGGATCCTGCACCCCTGGCTCACCTGACCCGGTCGTCACGCGCACGGCGCACCCCGGTGCGGCGCACGTCCGACGGGTGATCAGTAGACCGGGGGCGTGACCTTCTCGACGGCGACGACGCGCGGGCCCTTGCCGGTGGAGGCGACGTGGGCGACGAGCAGGTCGCCCGGCTCGAGGAACGGGTCGCGGGAGGGCAGCACGTTCGCGACGGCGCGGCGGGAGTGCTGGCCCAGCACGTCCAGCACAGTCGGCAGGACGGGTCGGTGCGTGCACAGCACCGACGACCGGCCCGACTCGAGCAGGTCGCGCACGGTCGCGGCGACGCGGGACGGCGAGCGCTCGTGCTCGGCCTCGCCCAGCTGGTCGCTGAGCTCCGGGCGGGCGTGCGACTCCCGCACGTACGGTTCGATCGTCGCCGCGCAGCGCTCCCAGCGGCTGGAGACCACCGACGTCACGCCATAGGCCGCGAGGACCGGGACGAGCGCGGCACCCTGGGCGTGCCCCACCGGCGTCAGCGGCCGGTCGTGCTCCGTACCGTGCCAGGCCGCCCGGGTGACGGCCTTGCCGTGCCGCACGATGACGACGGCGTGCGTGGCGAGCCGCCCCTGGCCGTGCGCCTCGACGAGGGCCTCGAGCGGCCCACGGTCCGCGTGCCGGGTGAGGCGGGCGGCGGCGTCCTCGACGTCGAGCCACGCCTTCTTGTCGACCTCGTCCGTCGACGGCGGCTGCACGGGGAACCGCGCGGAGAGGGCCGCGGCGTCGTCGGCCCGTGAGGCACGCCGGGCCGCCCAGTAGTGCACGCGCTTCACGCGGCCCTCGGGCGTCAGGTACTGCAGCCCCGGCAGGGGGACGCCCAGGACCACGGGCTTGCCGGTCTCCTCCGCGACCTCGCGCCCGGCGGCCGTGTTCAGCGACTCGCCGGGCTCGAGCTTGCCCTTCGGCCAGGACCAGTCGTCGTAGCGCGGTCGGTGCACGAGCTGCACCTGCAGCCGCCCGTCGCGCTCGCGCCACACGAGCCCGCCCGCCGACTCGATCACCGGGGCGTGCTCCACCGACGTCGCCCCCAGCCGGTCCACGAGCGGCGCGGCCGTCGTGCCCGCCGCCCGGCGCACCCGCGCCGCCCTCACCGGGCCCGCTCGGGCCGGCGGCGGTGGCGGTCGACGAGCAGCGCCTGCAGGTCCACGAGCGGCTCTCCGTCCGGCCCGACGGCGTGCCGCACCCAGGTGCCGTCCTGCTGCAGGTGCCACGTGGAGGTCGCGTCCGACATGGACGCGTCCATGAGCTCCAGGAGCTCCGCGACCTGGCCCTCGTCGGCGATCCGCACCAGCGCCTCGACGCGCCGGTCGAGGTTGCGGTGCATGAGGTCGGCCGAGCCGATGTACACCTCCGGGCCGGACTCCGGCCCCTCACCGATGGCCGGGCCGGCCGCGTTGGCGAACGCGTAGATCCGGGAGTGCTCCAGGAACCGGCCGAGGATGGAGCGCACGCGCACGTTCTCGCTCAGCCCCGGCACGCCCGGTCGCAGCGCGCAGATGCCGCGGACCACGAGGTCGACCTTCACGCCGGCCTGCGAGGCGCGGTAGAGGGCGTCGATCGTGGCCTCGTCCACCGCCGAGTTCACCTTGATGCGCACCCAGGCCTCGTGCCCCGCCCGGGCGGCATCGGCCTCGCGCTCGATGCGCTCGATGAGGCCCGAGCGCACGGTGCGGGGAGCCACCAGCAGGCGGTGGAAGCGCGACTGCGGGGCGTAGCCGGAGAGCTGGTTGAACAGGCGGGTCAGGTCCTGACCGACGTCGCGGTCGCACGTGAGCAGCCCGTGGTCCGTGTACAGCCGGGCGGTCTTGGGGTGGTAGTTGCCGGTGCCGATGTGGCAGTACCGGCGCAGCCCGTCCGATTCCTGCCGCACGACGAGCGAGAGCTTGCTGTGCGTCTTGAGGCCCACGATCCCGTACACGACGTGCACGCCCGCCTCCTCGAGCTTGCGCGCCCAGGAGATGTTGGCCTGCTCGTCGAACCGCGCCTTGATCTCGACGAGCGCGAGCACCTGCTTGCCGGCCTCGGCCGCGTCGATGAGCGCGTCGACGATGGGGGAGTCGCCGGACGTGCGGTACAGCGTCTGCTTGATCGCGAGGACGGCCGGGTCGGCCGCCGCCTGCTCGAGGAACGTCTGCACGGAGGTGGAGAACGAGTCGTAGGGGTGGTGCAGCAGGATGTCGCGTTCGCGGATCGCGGCGAAGACGTCGCGCGCCGTGGCGGACTCCACCTCGGCGAGCTGGCGGTGCGTCGTCGGGACGAAGGGCGGGTAGTGCAGCGACGCGCGCTCGATGTCGGCGATGACGTTGAGCCCCGTGAGGTCGAGCGGCGCGGGCAGCTCGTAGACCTCCTCCTCGGCCACGCCGAGCTCGCGCACCAGCAGCTCACGGATGCGCGCGGAGATGCCGTGCGCCAGCTCGAGGCGGACCGGCGGGCCGAAGCGGCGGCGCAGCAGCTCCTTCTCCATCGCCTGCAGGAGGTTCTCGGCGTCGTCCTCCTCGACCTCCACGTCCTCGTTGCGCGTGACGCGGAAGGTGTGGCTCTCCCGCACCTCCATGCCCGGGAACAGGTGGTCGAGGTGCTGGGCGATGACCTCTTCCAGCGGCACGAACGACGTCTGGGTGCCGCGGCCCTGCGTGGGCGTCGGCGCCGACGGGCGGCCGCGGTCGTCGACGGCGATGAAGCGCGGCAGCAGCGGCGGCACCTTGACCCGGGCGAAGTGCTCCTTGCCCGTCAGCGGGTTCGCGACGACGACCGCCAGGTTCAGCGACAGCCCAGAGATGTACGGGAACGGGTGCGCCGGGTCCACCGCGAGCGGCGTGAGCACCGGGAAGATCTGCTTGCGGAAGAACTTGTGCAGGCGCTCCTGCTCGCGGACCTCGAGCTGGTCCCAGTGCACGATCGTGATGCGCTCGGCGTCGAGCGCCGGCTGCACGTCGGAGCGGAACACCTCCGCGTGCCGGGTCATGAGGCGGTGCGCGCCGTCGCCGATCGTCTCCAGCACCTGCCGCGGGCTCATGCCCGACGCCGCGGTGACGGCGATGCCCGTGGCGATGCGGCGCTTCAGGCCCGCCACCCGCACCATGAAGAACTCGTCCAGGTTGGACGCGAAGATCGCGAGGAACCGGGTGCGCTCCAGCAGCGGGAGCGACGGGTCCTCCGCCAGCTCCAGCACCCGCTCGTTGAACGCCAGCCAGCTCAGCTCCCGCTCCGCGAACCGGTCGTCGGGCAGCGGCGCGAGCTCGGCCGCGGAGACGCCGTCGACGGGCTCCGGCTCCTCGGCGATGTGCTCGGCGATGTGGGCGGCGAGCTGCGGGTCCAGGGGGCGAGACGGCGCGACGGCCGTGGAGCGCGGGCGGCTGTCCGTCACCTCGGCGGCCGCGACGTCGGCGTCCGCTGCGGCGGGGGAGTACCGGCCACGTCCGTCGCGGGTCCTGGTCGTTCGGGGGCGCGACGCTGTCATGCCCCCCATCGTGGCACCGTTGGGTGAACGGCGGGTGACGAAGGTCTCCGCCCCGTCGCTACGCTCCCGCGGGACGCGCGTACTGGACGTCCACGGCGGCGCGCTCGAAGCCCGCGCTCGCGTACGTGGCCAGCGCCGCCGCGTTGTCCCCGTCCACGTAGAGCACCGCACGGTCGCAGCCCGCGCGCGCCAGGTGGCGCAGCCCGACGGCGGTGAGCGCGCGGCCCAGGCCGCGGCCCTGCGCGTCGGGGGAGACGCCGACCGCGTAGATCTCGCCGACGCGGCTCTCGCCGTCGTGGGCCCCGCCCTGGTCGGGCTCGACCTTGGTCCACAGGAAGCCGAGCGGCTCGGCCGCGTCGTCGCGGGCCGGGTCGTCGCGGGCCGGGTCGTCGGCCGGGACGACGAGGAAGAACCCCTCGGCGTCGAACCAGGGCTCGCGCTGCCGGTCGTGCAGGTCCTCGACCGTGAGGCGGCCCTGCTCCGGGTGGTCGGCGAACGCGCGGGCGTTGAGCCTCACCCACGCCTCGTCGTCGGCGCCGGGCCGGAACGTGCGCAGGGCGAGGCCGGGCAGGTCCGGGACGTCCCGCGCCGCGTCGTCGGGTCCGAGCGTCCGCGCGAGCACGAGCAGCTCGCGCGCCACCTCGTAGCCGTGGGCGGCCGCGAACGCGCGTGCGGCGGGCAGGTCGCCGTGCGCCCATACCCGCAGCGGCTTGCCGCGCTGGCCGGGGGCGCCGGAGAACATCGGCAGCCGCGCGTCCCGCTCGGCGGTGCGCAGCAGCACGCCCCCGACGCCGCGGCGCCGGTGGTCCGGGTGCACCACGAGCTCGGCGCCGGCGTCGTCGCCGCCCCGGTCCACCTGCAGGTAGCCGACGACGGCGCCGTCGTCGCCGCGGGCCACGACGTGCGTCAGCCAGTCGGCGTCCGTCCCCAGGCGCAGCAGCGGCTGCTCCGACAGCGGGGCGACGCCGTCCTGGGCGGACGCCGCCGCGGCGAGGGCACGCACGGCGTCCTGGGCGGCCGCGTCGAGGGGGTCGAAGGACAGGGCGGGCTGGGCGGGCGAGGTGGGCACGACCCTATTCTCGCCGAGGTAGTCCAACACTCCGCGAGGTAGTGGACCGGACCACTACCTCGCGGAGCTCTGGACTACCTCGCGGGGATCCGGACTACCTCGCGGGGATCCGGACTACCTCGCGGTCCTCAGCTGGTGGTGCAGGTGGCCGTCGGCGCGGCGGACGGCGCGCTCCCCGTCCCGATGAACCCGGCGGTCGCCGTCGCCCCCGCGGCGAGCGTGCGGTTCCAGGCGGCGTGCGTCAGGTGGACGCCGTCGGCGTCGGACGTCGCCTCGCCGCCCCAGACCTGGGCGACCGTGACGCCCGCGGGCAGCGCGAACGTGACGTCCCAGCCGTCGACGGCGGTGTCGCCGGCCGTCACGGTCGCCTCGCCCTGCCAGCCGCCGGACCACGAGGCCACGACCCGCACCGTGGCGGTGCAGGCGTCGTCGGTGGGCGGGTCGGTGGGCGGGTCGGTCGGTTCGGTGCCGCCGCCGAACCACGACGCCTCGACGGCGGTCTCGCGCAGGCCGTCGGCTCCGTCGATGATCCGGGTGCCCCATGCGCTGGGGTTCGCGGCGTCGAAGCCGAGCACCAGGTCGAGGTACGGGTCGGTGTTGCCGCTCCAGGACCAGGCGAGCCAGCCCAGGTCGAGGCGTTCCGCCTCCGACAGCACCCAGTCCTCGTCGACGTCGGCGGAGGTCTGCTGCCACCCGAACTCGCCGACGATGAGGGGCAGCCCGGCGTTCACGAAGAACTCGAGGTAGTCCGTCACCGTCTGGTGCTGGTTGTACACGCTGTACATGTGGATCGAGAAGACCGTGTTGGCGTCGGGGTCGGAGGCGAACACGTCGGCGGCCGCGGGCCGCATGTAGTTCTTCCAGTCCTGTCCCCAGTTGGGCGCGTCGACGACGATCGCGTGCTCGTACCCGATGTCGCGCAGGCGCACGATGGCGTCGGAGGTCGCGCTGCCCCAGGTCTCGTTGGTGGCGTCGTCGTTGCCCATCGGCTCGTTGCCGATGTTCACCATGACGAAGTCCTCGGTGCCGGCGAGCGTCGGGTAGAGGTCCTCCCAGTAGTCGACGGCCTGGTCGAGGGTGGCGGCCGCCGGCGCGGACGTGTCGCCGTACCCGGTGGTGTCGTGCACCTCGAGGACGCAGACCAGCTGGTTCTCCTCGCAGAGGTCGACGATGTTCGCGACGTCCTCGGGGGTGTTGCGGGTCCACTGGTCGCCGCTGGACAGGACGACGCGCACGCTGTTGGCGCCCGCGGCCTTGATGTCCGCGAACGACGCGGTCTGCTGGGTGTACCAGGTGTGCGCGTGGTTGACGCCGCGGAGCACGAGGTCGGTGCCGTCGGCCTCGACGACGCGGCCGTCGGCGACGTGGATGCCCGGGGGCTCGTCGGCGGACGCCGCGGCCGGCGCGACGGCGGCAGCCGCGCCGGCGACGAGCGTGGTGAGGAGGGCGGCGGCGCGGAGGCGTCGGGTTCTTCGCTGGGGGTGCATCGGGACGTCCTTGTCTCCCGGAGGGTCGGTTCGGCGTCAGCGTGCCTGCGCCGCGGGGGCGACGGAGGTCGCTGAAACGATTCGCGGCCGGCGCGACGTTCACACGTCCGCGCCGCACCCGACACGCAGCGGAAACAGCCCGCCCCTAGCGTTCGGGATGTTCCTCTGATCAACATTCATGCTCGGTCGACGCTCGGTGAGAGGAGACGTCGTGCAGCACGACGCCACAGCCGTCGCCCCGGTCCCGGTCGGGCCGCCCGACGGCGCAGCGACCGTGGCCGGGACGGAGGCCGCGGCCCTGTGGGGCGTGCGGCAGCCCGACGGGACGCTCGTCGACGTCAGGCTCTCCGGCGGCCGGGTGGTCTCGCTGGCCCCGAGCGGGTCGCGACCGTCCGGCGGCCTCCCCGGCCCGGGGCTGGACGCCCGCGGCTGGCGCGTGCTGCCCGCGGCCTGCGAGCCGCACGCCCACCTGGACAAGGCGTTCACCGCCGCGCGGGTCCCGGCGGGGCAGGGGGCGGACCTCGAGGGCGCCGTGGCCCGATGGCGCGCGCTCGCGCCGCAGATCGACCGCGCCGACGTCCTGGGCCGGGCGCGGGCCGCCGTCGAGCGGTACGCGAGCCGCGGCATCACGACGATCCGCACCCACGTCGACGCCCCTGCCGAGGGGGACCCGCTGCGCATGCTCGACGCGCTGCTCGCGCTCCGGGACGAGCTGGCGGGGTCCGTGACCGTGCAGGTGTGCCTCCTCGGCGGCTGGCACACGCCCACCGCCGTCTTCGTCGAGGCCGCCGCGCGCGGCGTGGACGTGCTGGGCGGGTGCCCGCACCTCGCTCCCGACCCGCACGGCGAGGTGACGCGCGTGCTCGACGTCGCGGAGCGCACCGGCCTGCCCGTCGACCTGCACGTCGACGAGCAGACGTCGCTGCCGGACGGCGGCGCGCTCGACGGCGGCTCCCTCGACATCGAGGACCTCGCGCGGCAGGTCATCGCCCGCGGGCTGACGCAGCGGGTCACCGCGAGCCACGCCGTCCGGCTGGGGTCGCTGCCGCCCGAGCGGCTCGCTCCCGTGGTCGACCTCGTCGCGCGCGCCGGGCTCGGCGTGGTGACGCTTCCGGTCACCAACCTCTACCTGCAGGGACGCGACGCCACGCACCTCGTCCCCCGCGGCCTGACCGCGGTGCGCGCCCTCCTGGACGCCGGGGTGCCCGTCGCCGCCGGGGCGGACAACGTGCGCGACCCGTTCAACCCCGTCGGCAGCTGCGACCCGTTCGAGACGACGGCGCTGCTCATGACCGCGGCCCACCTCACGGAGCGCGAGGCTCTCGACGCCGTCACGACGACGCCGCGCACCGTGCTCGGGCTGCCGCCGGCGGGCCTGTCGCCCGGGGACCGCGCCGACCTGGTCCTGGTGCCCGACGTGCCGCTGGGCGACGTGCTGGCCGGCGCGGAGCAGGCGCGCGTCGTGCTCGCGGGCGGCCGTGTGATCGCCGACACGCGTGTCCGGCGCGACCTCTCGCTCGTCGCGCCGGCCGGGCCGGCCGACGTCGCGAGTCCCCGAACTGCCCCCTTACCCGACCAGCTCGTGAGGTGACCCGATGAGCGCAGCGACCACGACCAGCACGAGCACGACCCCACGGCCCGCGTCCATGACGCGCACGCTCGTGCTCGACGACGTGACCAAGGCCTTCCCCACCGGCACCGTCGCCCTCGAGGGGGTGAGCCTCTCCGTCGTGGCCGGCGAATTCGTGTCCGTCGTGGGTCCGTCGGGGTGCGGCAAGTCCACCCTGCTCCGGCTCGCGTCGGGACTCGACGACGCGTCCGGCGGGGAGGTCGAGGTCAACGCCACGTCGACCTCCTACGTGTTCCAGGAACCGACGCTCCTGGAATGGCGCAGCGCGCTGCGCAACGTCGAGCTGGTGGGCGAGCTGCGTGGCGTGCCGAAGCTCGAGCGCCGCCGCCGGGCGCGCGAGGCGCTCGACCTCGTCGGGCTGTCCGGGTTCGAGAAGCAGCACCCGCGCCAGCTCTCCGGCGGCATGCGGATGCGGGTCTCCATCGCACGCGCCCTGGTCGCGGAGCCCGACCTGGCACTGTTCGACGAGCCGTTCGGCGCCCTCGACGAGATCACGCGGCTGCGCATGCAGACGGAGCTGCAGAGCCTGTTCGCCCTCAAGAGCTTCGCCGGCCTGTTCATCACCCACTCGGTCTCCGAGGCGGTCTACCTGTCGACCCGGGTGGTGGTCATGAGCGGCCGTCCCGGCCGCGTGGTCGCCGACATCCCGGTGCCCTGGGCGTACCCGCGGACGCCGGAGCTGCGCTACGAGCCCGAGTTCGGCGCGCTCGTCGGCGAGGTCTCCGCCGCGCTGGGGGAGCACTCGTGAGCACCGCCGCCGTGAACCAGCCCGCCGCCCACCCCGAGAACGGGACCGCTCCCCAGGAGGCCACCGTGACGTCGACCTCGGCACCGACCGCGACATCGACCTCGACGCCCACCGAGATGCCCACCGCGACGCCCACCGAGACGCCCACCGCGACCGCGCAGCCCGCGGGACCCGCGCCGGGGGCGCGGTCGGGGCGGACCGGTGCCCGCCGCCTGGCCGGGGCGGCCACGAAGGTCGGCCCGCTGCTCGCGGCCGTCGCGGGCATCGTCGCCGTCTGGTACGTCGTCACCTACCTCGTCCTCAGCCCCGAGCGACGGTTCCTGCTGCCCCCGCTCCACCAGGTCCTCGGCAGCACGCTGGGCAACCCGCTCGTCATGGGGCCCATGCTCGACGCGCTGTGGCAGACCGTCGGTGTCGCCCTGTGCGGCCTCGCGATCGCCGTCGTGATCGGCGTCGGGTACGCCGTGGTCATGGTCCAGTCGGGCTGGGCCGAGCGGATCCTCTACCCGTACGCGGTGATCCTGCAGACCATCCCGATCCTCGCGCTCACGCCGCTCATCGGGATCTGGATGGGCTACGGGTTCAGCGCCCGCATCGTGGTGTGCGTGATCATCGCCCTGTTCCCGATGATCGCGAACACCCTGTTCGGCCTCCAGTCCGCGAGCCCTGCCGCGCACGACCTGTTCACGCTGAACCGCGCCACCCGGGCGCAGCGGCTCCTCAAGCTCCAGTTCCCGGCCGCCCTGCCGTCGATCTTCACGGGCCTGCGCAACGCCGCCGGCCTCAGCGTCATCGGCGCCATCGTGGGCGACTTCTTCTTCCAGCAGGGCTCGCCGGGCATCGGCGGGCTGCTGCGCACCTACACGCTGCGGCTCAACATGGACGCCCTGTTCATGGCCATCATCCTCACCGCCCTGTTCGGGGTCGCGATGTTCTCCGTCTTCGCGGCGCTCGACCGCGCGGTCATCGGCCGCTGGTACGGCCGCGGCGCCGCCTGACCCTCACCCTCCGCACCCCTCCCGCCGTCCGGGCCACGGCCGCGGGACGCCCCCGCACGCCATCCGGCCCGACCCATCCCACCCGAGCCACCCAGGAGTCACCATGGCACTCTCCCGACCTCGAAGGATCGCCGTCGCCGCGCTGTCCGCGGTCCCGCTGCTCGCCCTGACCGCGTGCGGCGGCGCGGACGCCGCGGGCGACCAGGGCGGCGCGGCCCCCCTCGACGTCCCGGCGGCCGAGGCGGACGGCCCGCTGGACCTGTCCGGCGTCTGCCCGGAGACCGTCGTCATGCAGCAGGACTGGCAGCCCGAGGCGGAGCACGGCGCGATGTACTCGCTGGTCGGCCCGGACCACACGGTGGACGCGGAGGCCAAGTCGGTCACCGGGTCCCTCGTGGCCCAGGGGGTCGACACGGGGGTGGACATCGAGGTGCGGCCCGGCGGGCCGAACGTCAACTTCCAGCCCGTGCCGTCGCTCATGTATCTCGACGACTCGATCCTCCTGGGCGCCGTGACGTCGGACGCCCAGATCACCGCGCTCGCCGACAACCCCGTGGTCACGGTGGCGTCCCAGCTCACCACCAGCCCGCAGATCGTCATGTGGGACCCGGCGAGCCACGACGGGGCGACGACGATCGAGGACGCCGCGGCGGGCGGCGACCCGCTGGTGTCGTCGGGCGACGTGTTCCCGCGGCTGCTCGCGTCCCAGGGCCTCATCGACGACGCGCAGATCGACCTCAGCTACGAGGGCACGCCGCAACGGTTCGTCTCCGACCCGAGCATCCTTCAGCAGGGGTTCGCGACGGCGGAGCCGTACATCTACGAGAACGAGATCCCGCAGTGGGGCAAGCCGGTCGGCTACCAGCTCCTCGCGGACGTCGGCTACTCCGTGTACCCGGAGGCGCTCACGGTGCGGGCCGACAAGGTCGAGGAGAACGCCGACTGCCTCGCCAAGCTCGTGCCGATCCTCCAGCAGTCGCAGATCGACTACCTCGAGGAGCCGCAGGCCACGAACGAGCTGATCGTCGGTCTCGTGGACCAGTACCAGACCGGGTGGACGTACTCCGAGGGTGTGGCGGACTTCTCCGTCCGGACGATGCAGGACCTCGACCTCGTGACGGACGACCCGAAGTCCGGGGTGTTCGGCCAGATCGACCCCGAGCGGATGGCCGAGATCGTCGGCACCTTCGCGCCGATCCTCGTCGACGCGGGCCAGATCGACTCCGCCGACATCGACCCGGAGACGCTGTACACCAACGAGTTCATCGACGACACGATCTCGATGGGCAGCTGAGAGGACCGACCTCATGACCACCTCGCACACCACCTCGCACACCACCCCGCCCCGCAGCGTGAGCGCCGGCCCGGACACCGCCCGACGGGCCGCGCAGGCCGCGACCGCGATCGCCGAACGCCTCGGCCCGGAGGTCGTCTCCACCGACGCGGAGCTGCTGCTCAAGACCTCCTCCGACTGGTCGCGGATGTCGCCGATCCTGCAGGAGAAGGTGCCCGCCGGACGCTACCTGCCCGACGCCGTCGTCCGCCCGCGCTCGGCCGCCGAGGTGGCCGAGGTGCTGAAGATCGCCTACGAATACGACGTCCCGGTGACCCCCCGGGGGTCGGGCACCGGGAACTACGGGCAGGCGACGCCGTTCGACGGCGGCCTCGTGCTCGACCTGCGCGGCCTCGACGCGATCCGCGTGAACGACTCCGGCACGGTGACGGCGGGCGCGGGGGCGAAGATCACCGCGATCGACGCCGCGGCCCGGGCCGCGGGCCGGGACATCTGGATCTACCCGTCGACCAAGGGCTCGACGATCGGCGGCTTCGTGGGCGGCGGCTCGGCCGGCACCGGGACGATCGAGCGTGGCTCCACGTCCGACGGCTTCGTCCTCTCGCTCACGGTGGCGCCCATGGACGGCAGCGGCACGACGTTCACCGTCAGCGGCCCGGACGTCACTCCCTACGTGCACGTGTACGGGGTGACGGGGGTGGTCGTCGAGCTCGAGATCGCCACCGACCCGGCCCGCGACTGGGTCGCCGTCTACGCGGCGTTCGACGACTGGGCGTCGATGACCGACGTCCACCGCTCGCTGCTCGACCTGCCTGTCCTGCCGCGGCTCGCGTCGGCCGACCCGCCCGCGCTGGTGCCGAGCCTGCCCGCCGCGGTGCCGCTCGACCCGGCGCGGCACAGCCTGCGCGTGATCGCGGAGGCCTCCACCGTGGCCGAGGTCGAGGCGCGGGTGGTCGCCGCGGGCGGCACCGTCGTCGCGAGCCTCGCGGACTACGCCGAGACGGACAGGCTGTCGTCGATGTCGTACAACCACCCCGTGTACTTCCTGCAGAAGGCGCACCCGGACCGCTCGTGGTTCCACATGGAGACCGGGGGCCTCGCGCACTGGGAGCGCCCGGAGGAGGTGCGCGCGGTCTATGACGGCGAGGTGCACCTGCACCTGGAGCTCATGGGGAAGGCCCCGCTCGCGATGGTCGTCGCGGACTACGTGTCCGAGGAGGAGGTGCTCGCCGGGATCCCGCGCCTCGAGGCGCTCGGCCTCGGCGTGCACTCGCCGCACCAGTGGTACGTCGACCGCCACGTGGACCTCGCACGCGAGGTCGCCCGGACCACCGACCCGAAGGGGCTGCTCAACCCGGGCAAGCTCGTGGACGCGCCGCCGGTCGACACCCGCGTCAACATCGGGGTGCGCTGATGCCGGCCCCGCGCTTCGCGGACCTCACCTGGCGTCAGATCGAGGCCCTGCCCGCGGACACGGTCGCGGTGCTGCCGCTCGGCGCGATCGAGCAGCACGGCCCGCACCTGCCGGTGTCGACGGACCTCGTCACCGCGGCGGAGACCGCCGCCGCGGCGGTCGAGACGGTGGCCGCCTCCGGCGCGGCGTCGGTGGTGCTGCTGGAGCCGCTCGCCTACACGAAGTCGGACGAGCACGCGGGGTTCCCGGGCACGATCTGGCTGTCGTGGGACACGCTCATGCGGGTGCTGACCGACGTCGGCCGGTCGCTCGCCGCGTCGGGGATCACCCGCCTGGTCTTCGTCAACGGGCACGGCGGGAACTCCGCCCTCGGGCAGGTCGCGAACCGGGAGCTGCGGCGCCGGTTCGGGCTGCGCACGTTCTTCGCGCACGTCGCGACCCCGCGCGACCAGGGCGGCGTCCCGGCGTCCGGCGACGAGCACGGCCTCGGCGTGCACGGCGGGCACGGGGAGACGTCGCTCATGCTGCACCTGCGTCCCGAGCTGGTCCACCTGGATCTCGCCGAGCGCCGCGTGCCGGAGGACCTGCTCGCGTACGAGCAGATCGGGTTCGGCCGCGCGACGTCGTTCGGGTGGCTGTCGAGCGACTTCGGCCCCGACGGTCACGTGGGCGACCCGACGACCGCCACCGCCGAGGCCGGCAAGGAGGCGTTCGAGGGCGCCGTCGAGCAGCTGGCGCGCACCCTCGTCGAGGCGTCGCGGTTCACGACCCCCGCCGACGGCGCGGCCGGGCTCGTGGCCCGGGACCGCGCATGACGGGCCCGACGCCGGGCCTGGTGGTGCGCGGCGCGCTCGCCGTGCGGACCGGGCCCGGGGCGGGGGAGGGTGAGCCGGGCGGCGACGTCGTCGTCGGCCCCGACGGCCGCGTGCGGGCCGTGGGCGCACCGCCCGCCGACGTCGCCGGCATCGCCCCCGGGGCGGAGGTGCTGGACGCCACGGGCTGCGTCGTCACGCCCGGCCTCGTGAACGCGCACCACCACCTGCTGCAGACGGCGTTCCGCACCCTGCCCGGCACCCGCGGGGTGCCGATGCGCCGGTGGCTGGGCCTGATGGCCGCCGCGTACGACCGCGCGGGCGTCGACGCCGAGCTCGTGGGCGCCGCGGCGCGCGCGGGGCTCGCCGAGGCGCTGCTCAGCGGGGTCACGACCGTCGCGGACCACCACCTGACGTGGCCGGGGTCGCTCGGCCCCGCGGACACGGTGGACCTCGCGGTGGCCGCGGCCGCCGCGGCCGACGAGCTCGGGGCCCGCCTCGTCCTCGTGCGCGGCACCGCCGGCGACGAGCCGGAGGTGGCGGCGGCCAGCGCCGACGCGATCGCGGCCGCTCTGGTCGGCGAGACCCCGGGCGGGGTGCGCGTGGACGGCGGCGTGCAGGTGGCCGTCGGCCCGGCCGGGGTGCACAGCGACGGCGAGGCCACCTTCCGGCTGCTGGGGGAGGTGGCGGCGCGCCGCGGCCTGCGGCGGCGTACCCAGGCCAACGAGCAGGTCGACGTCGCCGCCGCGCTCGAGCGGTACGGGCGGCGCCCGCTGGACCTGCTGGACGAGTGGGGCTGGCTCGCCCCGGACGTCACCGTCGCGCACCTGTGCGACGTCACCGACGGGGAGATCGACCGGCTCGCGGCGTCGGGCGCGCACGCCACGCACGCGCCCGGCTGCGACGTGCCGATGGGTTGGGGCGTGGCGCCCGTGGCCCGGCTGCTCGCCGCCGGGATCGAGGTCGGCCTCGGCACGAGCGGCGGCGGGTCGAACGACGCGGGGCACCTGCTCGCCGACGCGCGCCTCGCGATGCAGGTCTCGGCCCTGGTGGGCCGTCAGCTCGCGGCGCGCGAGCTCCTGGACGCGGCGACGGCAGGGTCCGCGGCGGGGCTCGGCCGGCCCGAGCTGGGCCGGCTCGAGCCCGGCTCGGCGGGGGACCTGTGCGTCTGGGACGTCGGCGGCGCCGCCGACGCGGGGGTCGCCGACCCGGTCGCCGGCCTGCTCTGGGCCTCCCCGGGGCGACGGCCGCGCCACGTCGTGGTCGGCGGGCGGGTCGTGGTGCGCGACGGTCGGCTGGTGACGGCCGACGAGCGCGACGTCGCTCGCGGCCTCAGCCGGCGCCTGGCACGAGTCGCTGCTTGACCACCAGCAGCCGGTACGGGCCGCCGTCGGCGCTGGCCCACCGGTGGCGGGTGCCCCCGCGGTAGAAGGCGGAGTCGCCAAGGCCGACCTCGTCCAGGGTGCCGTCGAGGTCGAGCAGCACGCGGCCCTCCACGACGTACGCGAACTCGTCCTCGTCGTGCGACCAGTACGGGCCCAGGTCGCGCGACGTCCCCGCGTACTCCAGCGGGTCGAAGGGACGGTCGCCGGCCGGGGCCAGCGCGCGGACCGTGCCGCCCCCCGCCGAGGCCGAGGCCTCGTCCGTGCGCCGCACGACCGAGCTGCTGCCGCCGGGGGTCGGCGTCGCCTCGGTCGCCTCCGCGAGCAGGATCTGCTGCGTGGTGCCGAGCGTGGTCGCGACGCGGAACAGCGACGACATGCTCAGCCGCGCCCGGCCCCGCTCGACCTGGCTGAGGAACGAGTGCGACAGGCCCGTGGCCCCGGCGAGCTGGACGAGGGTCAGGCCTGCGGCGTGCCGCAGCGCGCGGATCTGCTGCCCCAACCGGGTGACCGAGCGATCGAGGGGATCGGTGGCCTCGTCGGTGCGCGCGTCCATGGCTCGATGCTAGGGGAGCGCTGGCCGGGCGAACCCCCGTGGACGGCGGTCGCGGGGCCCCGCGGAGCAGCCGTAACAGAACCCGCGTGCCGGGGTGATCGCGGCGAAACATCGCGGACCCAGGATGGGACCATGTTGATGACATCAACATCGCCTCGGGGGTCCGTCGCCGACGGGTTCCGTGACGCGATGGCCGGGTTGGCGAGCGGGGTGTGCGTCGTGACGACGTCGGCGGACGGGGTCCCGGCCGGGCTGACGACCACCGCGGTGATGAGCGTGAGCCTCGACCCTCCGCTCGTCGCGGTCGGCGTCGGGCGCACCAGCCGCACGCTCGGCCCGCTGCGCGCGGCCCGCCGGTTCGCCGTCCACGTGCTGCCGCACGACCGCGAGGACGTGGCCGCCGTGTTCGCCTCCAAGTCCGCGGACAAGTTCACGGGTCTCGCGGTGCGGCCGGGCGAGGGCGGGGTCCCCGTGCTGGTCGACGCCGCGCGGCACGTCGTGGAGTGCGAGACGTGGGCGGAGGTCGAGGCCGGCGACCACGTGCTGCTCGTGGGCCGGGTGGTGCGCGTGCACGGGGCGGCGGCCGACGACGGGCGCGCGCTGGTGCACTTCGACCGGGCGTTCCATCCCGTCGGGGCAGACCGGGTCGGGCAGGGGCGCGCGTGACCGACCGGTCCGTCGCGCCACCCGGGGCCGGTCGTGCCGACGGTGCCGACGGTGCCGACGGTGCCGACGGTGCCGACGGTGCCGACGGTGCCGCCCGAGCGGTGCGGCCGGGGGACGCCGAGTACGAGCGGGTGCGTCGGGCCCTCGCCGTCTCGGGCGTCGTGCCGGAGGACCGCCCCGCGCTCGTGGTCGCGGCGCGCGACGCCGCGGACGTCGTGTCCGCCGTCCGGCACGCCGCCGGCGAGCGCCTGCCCGTGACGGTGCGCTCCGGGGGGCACGGCACCGCCTTCACGGCCCTGGCGCCGGGCGCCCTGGCGCTGGACGTCTCGGCGCTCGCCGACGTGGTCGTCGACCCCGCCGCGCGCACGGCGCGCGTCGGGCCGGGCGTGACGTCGCTCGCGCTCGCGGAGGCGCTGGATGGCACCGGGCTCGCCTTCCCGGTGGGGCACAAGGCGAGCGTGGGGCTCGGCGGCTTCCTGCTCGCAGGCGGCAACGGCTGGAACCAGGGCGCCTGGGGCAGCGCCTGCGAGTCGGTCCTCGACGCCGAGGTGGTGCTGGCCGACGGCCGTCGCACCGTGCTCGACGCCACCGCCGATCCCGAGGCGTTCGCCGTGCTGCGCGGGGCCGGCCCCGCCTTCCCCGGGGTGGTCACCTCCTTCGGGCTGCGGCTGTGGCCGGAGCCCGTGGTGCGGCGCCGCTCGGTGCGGATGCCGGCCGCCGGCCCGGCCGCGCTCGCGTCAGTCGGCGAGTGGGCCGACGCGCTCGCCGCCGCCGTCGCCCCCGAGGTCGAGCTCACGCTGGTGCTCGCGCCCGCCGGTCGAGACGTCGGGATCGTCGCGTCGGTCACGGCGTTCGGGCGCGACCACGCGCATGGCGACGACCTGCTGGAGCCCGTCTCGCGCGCGCTGCCGGCCACGACGAGCGCGGTGGTGTCCAGCGCGACGACCATGGCGGGGCTGCTGCGCGCCGAGCCCGCGTGGCCCGGCGCGGGGTGCGTGGCGCAGCAGGCGTGGAGCCGCGCCGGCTACGCCGACGTCCTGCCCCGGCTGGCACCGCACGTCGCCGCCGCGCCGTCGGCCGCGTCCAGCGTGCTCGTGAGCTCCGCCTCCTACCGGCGGTCGGCCCCGCCCTCCCCGGACCCCCTGCACCGGCCGCTCGGCACGCTGACCGTCGCCGCGTACGCCGTCTGGGCGCCGGGCGAGGAGGACGAGGCGAACCTCGCCTGGCCCACCGCGACCCTCGCGGCGCTCGCCGACGTGACGACCGGCCACTACGTCGGCGAGACCGACCTGCGCCGCACTCCTGACCGGCTCGCGCGCTGCTGGGAGACCGGCGGGGTCGAGCGTGTGCGGGCCGTGCGCGCCCGCCTCGACCCCGCCCGCGTCTTCCGGCCGCCGCCCGGCCTGGCCTGAGACCGCCGCCGCCGCCCCCGCGCCGCCCACCCGCTCAGTCGAAGGGACCCCCGTGACCCGCACCGCTCCGCTCGCCCTCACCGTCGTCGACGCCCTGCTCCTGCCGGGCGCGGATGTCGGCCCCGACTGGTTCTTCGGCTGGCTGCAGGTGGGCACCGACGGCCGCATCGTCGCCCTGGGGCCGGGCGAGCCGCCGCCCGACCACCAGGGCGCGCCGGTGCTGGACGCCGGCGGCGCGATCGTCGCCCCCGGCTTCGTCTCGGCGCACTCGCACCTGTTCACCTCGGGCCTGCGGGGCATCGCCCCCGACGCGACCCTGTACCCGTGGGTGCGCTCCATGATGGAGCTGTTCCGGCACACGGAGGCCGAGGACATGTACTGGGCGACGCTGCACGGGTCGCTCGACTTCCTCGCCAACGGCGTCACCAGCGCGTACAACTTCATGCAGTCCGGCGTCACCTGGTTGTACGACCCGGGCACCGCGCGCAACGTGCTCGGCCGGGTGCACCCCGACGAGTACACGACCCGCCAGATGGACGGCACCCTCGACGCGGGCCTGCGGGCGGTCCACGCGATCCGGCTGGACGACGAGTCCGGTCCGGAGGACCAGGTGCTGGCCCGCTTCGCCCGGATGGTCGACGCCGCGCGCGCCCCCGAGCGCGCGGGCCGCGACCAGCATCTCGGGGTCTCCGTCATGGGGGCCGTGCAGTGGGCGGCGGGGCCGCGCACCGCGGAGCTCGAGGCCCACGTGATGCGCGAGCACGGCATCACCGACCAGGCGCACTTCGTGGAGACGGCCGAGGGCCTGGCCACCCAGCGGGCCAAGTTCGCCTGGTACGAGGAGGCCGGTGCGCTCGGCCCCGACCTCCTGCTGGGGCACTTCGTGCACCCGACCGACGCGATGGTCGACCGGGTCGCGGCTGCGGGCAGCCCGATGGTCTGGCAGCCGACGTCCAACGGTCGGCTGGGGTCGGGAGTGGCCGACGTCGTGCGCTACCGCGACGCCGGCATCGCCGTCGGCGTCGGGCTGGACGACCAGTCGTGCACCGACATCTCCGACCCCTGGTCGAACATGCGCCTCGGCCTCTACTCCCAGCGGGCGCTGCACCGCGACGCCGCGGTGCTGTCCGCGCGCGACATGCTGCGCCTGCACACCCTCGGCTCCGCGGAGGTGCTCGGCGTCGCGGACCGGGTGGGCAGCCTCGAGGTGGGCAAGCACGCCGACTTCGTGCTCGTCGACCACCGGGCGCCGAGCACCGGGCCGGTCTGGGACGTCGTCGCGACCTATGTCCTGGCGTGCGGCCTGCGCAACCTGCGCGCCACCTACGTGGGCGGGCGCTGCGTCGCCCGCGACGGACGCGCCACGACGCCGCTCGCCGAGCGGGCCGACGCCGAGCTGGCCGAGCGCATCGAGCGCGCCGCCCACGCCGACGGGCGCCGGCTCGCGGTCACTGCGGAGCAGCTCGTGTCGGCCCGGGCCCGGGTGTCGCACGCAGCGCACGACGCGCACGGCACCCGGGCCCTCACGGGGAGCTAGTGGCGGGGGCCCTTCGGGCAGCGGGACAGGTCGACCTCGGCCGACTCGCCGCGCGCGACGGTCACCTGGACCGACCGGACCGCCTTGCCCGCGGGATTGCGGCACGAGACGGTCCACGACTCCTCGAGGAGCGTCGAGGACTCCTGGGACTGCCGCAGGGACGGCAGCACGTGCCAGCCGAACCGCCCGCCCTCCGGCACCACGAGCGTCGAGACCAGCGAGTGGTCGGACGCCAGCGTGCCGCCGCCCGCGACCGGCGTGGGGGAGGAGTCCACCGTGACGTCCTTGCTGACCGTCAGCTCGATGCCGGCGGGGGCGGTCCCGGTGACCACCGAGTGCAGCGCCGGGTCGGCCGCCGCCTGCCAGGCACGCAGGAACGCCGCGCGGGCGCTGGAACCCTCGTACTCCCCGGTGCCCCAGTACTGCTGCGGCACGTACTCGTAGGGAGGGTGGAAACGCTGCAGGCCGCCGAAGCCCGGCATCAGCTCCGGCGTGAAGCCGAAGGTGCCGTTGACGTACAGGCCGTGCTCCTCCGCCGTGCCCGACGCGTCGTAGTACACCTCCGGCCACGGCCCGGCCGTCCAGCCGAGCAGCGAGCCCAGCTCCTGCGCCAGACCGTCGTACAGCTCGACGTCCGCCGGCACCGGCTCGAGGGGCGACGACGGCGCCCGCAGCAGGCGGGCGTCCGGCGTGTGCGCGTTGACCGCGACGGTCACCTGGTGGGAGTTGATGAGGTCGCGCATGTTCGCGATCTCGGGCTCGGAGTACGGGTGGGCTCCGTGGTGGTTGCCGGCGCTCGTCTCCGTGCTCGACCCGGGGCCGCCCCAGAACGGCCCGTAGTTGCGGTTCGGGTCCACCCCGAGGTCGGCCGTCGTGGCGACGCACTCCTGCCACGTCGGGACGACACCCGGCTCGACGCGGCAGTTCTTGCGCTTCATCTCGTTGATCAGGTCGCGCGAGATCACGTACCCGTCGGGGTTGACCACCGGGACCACGATCATCCGCGCGGAGTCCATGAGGGCGGTGAGCTCCGGGTCCGTGCCGTAGCTCGTGACCGCCTCGGTGGCGAACTCGGTGGTGAGCTCGAGAGTCGGCCACTCCCGGGCGTGGTGCACCCCGGTCAGGAGGAAGACCGGGTCCCCGTCCTCCGCGGCGACGTCGCCGGCGATCTCGACGCCGTAGATCGGGCGCCCGACGAGGGACGTGCGGGGCATCTCGAACAGGCGCACCTGCTCGGGGTGCTCCTCGGCCAGGTCGTGCAGCTCCGCGTTGACCGTCTCCAGGTCGCGGTAGGAGACGCGCCCGGTCGGCAGGGTCGAGCCCTGCGACGGGTCGTCTTCCAGGGCGGCCTGCGCCCGGGCCTCCGTGGTGCGCGCCTCCTGCAGGTCCGCCAGCTGAGCGGCGGCCGGTTCCACCTCGAACCGCCAGCCGCCGCGCTCCAGGCGCCGGCGGTCCGCCTCCCCGTACAGCAGCACCTCGGCCTGCGGGGCTGAGACGTCGAGGACGTCGAGCCCCGTGGCGAGGAGTCGTTGCTTCTGGGCCGGGGTCGCCGCGCTCACGGACGCGATCCCGAGCCCTGGTGTGGGGTCGGCGGAGGCCTCGGGTGCGGCCGGCTGCGCCGACGCGGTGGAGGCCACCAGCGCGAGGGCGGTCACGGCCGACGCGGCGACCGCCGGGGCGGCGAGGCGCCCGGGCCGGCGGCGCCTCGGGTGGTGCTCGTGCGTCGTGTGGTGCCTGAGGGTGGGTCTCACGGGGATTCCTCTCTGGCTGCGGATCGCGGCCGGCGCGGGTCCAGCCCTCGTCGGCCCTCCGCCCAGGACGCTCCCAGAGCATGCCAATCCGGGCAACACGGAAATATCGCCGCAACCTGCGCGACCCGGCGCGGCAACGCGCAGGGTCAGCGCGACATGCGCCACCGGTGCATCCGCACCGCGATGGCGGCGACGTGGGCGCTCGCGGCCCGCCGCGCGCCGTCGGCGTCCCCGGCGGCCACCGCCTCGGCGATGCGGCGGTGCTCGACGACGGCGATGCGCCGGTTGGACTCCTCGGCCCACATGCCCGACGTGTACAGGTGCGCCTGCGCGTCGAGCCGGCGCAGCGCGTCGGCGAGCGGCCGGTTCCCCGAGACCTCGCGCACCCGGCTGTGCAGCTCGACGTCGAGGCGGGCGTCGCGCAGCGGGTCCGTGGGCTCGTCGAGCAGGCCCGCCTGGCGGTCCACGAGCTCGAGGATCCCCGCGACGTCGTCCGTCGTCGCTCGGCGCGCCGCCTCCTGGGCGGCGAGCCCGTCCAGGGCCTCGCGGACGGCGAGCACGTCGCGCACGGCGTCCTCGTCGAGCTGCAGCACCCGTGCCCCGGCGTGCGGCACGTGCACGGCGAGGCCCTCGTGGATGAGGCGCTGGACGGACTCCCGCACGGGGCTGCGGCTCACGTCGAGCCGGGCGGCGAGGGCGGGGACGCTCAAGGGGGCGCCCGGTGGGAGCGCCCCCTCGAAGATCTGGTCGACGAGCGTGCGGTAGACGGACTCGGCGAGCAGGGAGCCGGACTCGGCGGTGGTCATGCGGCACTGTAACCGGGCCCGGCACCCACCGGCTCAGCCCTTGCGGTAGTTGGCGCGCACCCGCTCCTGCAGGTAGTCGTGCGCCGTGATCGGCGGGTAGGTGCCCTGCGGCGTCTCGATGACGACGTCCCGGTTCGCCTGAGCGAAGAACGGGATGGAGAAGCGGGAGCCCGTGTAGTCGCCCAGGCCGGGCAGCTTCACGCGGTGGAAGTTCGACAGGAGCTGGTCGTCGCTCCACCGCATGAGCATGTCGCCGATGTTGCAGGTGATCGCCTCGTCGGACGGCGTGACCGGCGTCCACTCCTGCGCGTCGGCGTCGCGGCCGGGGCACACCTGCAGGCCGCCCTGGCCGTCCCGCTGGAACAGCAGGGTGAGGCAGTCGAAGTCGGTGTGCGCGCCCGCCCGCCACACCCCGGGGCGCTCCTTCTGGTCCGCGGGGAGGGGCAGGTAGTGGATGAGGCGGAGCGTCGACTGGTACTCGGCCGACGCCGGGTCGTGCGCCCCGGCGAAGAAGTCGCGGTCGAAGCCCAGCTTGTCGGCGAAGCAGGACAGCACGCGCATGGCGAGGTCCCAGCACTGGGTCTCGAAGCCGAGCACGAAGTCCCGGAAGCCCGGGAGCTCGTCGTCCGGCCACAGGTCGTCCATCCGTGGCCGGGTGACCTGGTACGACTCCTTCTGGTCGGGGGTGCCCACGGACGGGCGGGTCTGGGAGAGCTTCTCCCAGCCGGCGTTGGTGCCGGACACCAGCGGGAAGCGGCCCTTGACGTCGTCGGGCAGCGAGAAGAACCGGGCCGACTCGGCGAACGCGCGGTCCACCTGGTCCTGGGGGATGCCGTGCCCGACCAGCTGGAAGAAGCCGATCTCGGTAGCGGCCGTCCACAGCTGATCGGTGATCTCGGCCCGCCGCTCCTCGAAGTCCGACAGGTCGATGCGGGGGATGGTGCGGTCGGCGTTCTCGGTGCCGACGCCCCCCATCCGCGACTCCTTCTGGAGCTCGGCGAGTGCGTAGGTGTCCGTCATGGTGTTCTCCCTCGGCGGGTACGGTCCCTGGCGATGTCGCTGGACAGTGATGCCATGTAATGAGGCGCGGTGGGCCGGTGTCAATGGCGGGGATGTCGTTCGATCAAGAGTTAACGCGGGGGCAACACGGGGGTATTGCATGTAATACGCCTCGTCGGGAGAGTGGGTGCCACCAGCGTCCCTCCCAGAGAGCGAGCCCCCCATGGCCCTGTCCCGCCCCCACCTCGTCCCCCTGGCCGCGGTCCTCGGCCTCGTCACCCTCTCGGGGTGCGGCGCCGGGGCCACCGCGGACGCCGCGTCGTCCGGAGCGTCTGCGGCGCCGGCCCCCGCCGGCGGCGGCGTCCTCGCCGGCACCTGTCCGGACGAGGTGGTGGTCCAGCTGCAGTGGCAGCCGCAGTCGGACCAGGGCGCCGTGTTCGGCCTGCTCGGCGAGGGCTGGACCCTCGACACGGAGCAGCACTCCGTCACCGGGCCGCTCGTGGCGGACGGCGAGGACACCGGCGTCGACCTCACCCTGCGGGCCGGCGGGCCGGCGATCGGGTTCCAGTCGGTGCCGTCGCAGATGTACGTCGACGACGCGGTGACCGTCGGCCTGGTGCACGGCGACCAGCTCGTGGCCGCCGCGGCGGAGGCTCCGGTCGTCGGCGTCGCGCCCCTGCTCAAGCACAGCCCGGCGATCCTCATGTGGGACCCGGAGTCCCACCCCGAGATCACGGGGGTCGACGACGTGCGCGCCTCGGGCGCACCCGTCGTGGTGTCCGCCGACCAGATCTACCCGGCGTGGATGGTGGCGCACGACCTCCTCGACGCCGACCAGATCGACACGAGCTACGACGGCAACCCGGCGCGGTTCGTCGGCGACCCGACCGTCGTGCAGCAGGGCTTCGGCAACTCCGAGCCGTACACGTACGAGCACGAGGTGCCCGAGTGGGGCCGGTCCGTCGGCTTCGGCTACGTCAAGGACGTCGGCTACGACGTCTACGCGTCGAACGTCTCCGTCCGCGCGGACCGCCTCGACGAGCTCGCCCCGTGCCTGGAGCTGCTCGTGCCGATGATCCAGCACGCCAACGCGGACTACGTCGCCGCGCCGCAGGCGGTGAACGACCTGATCGTCGACGTCGTCGCGCAGGACCCCTCGTACTCGCCGTACTCGGCGGGTGAGGCGGCGTACAGCGCGCAGACGCTGGCCGAGGAGGGGCTGATCGGCCCCGAGGACGACCGCTCGGTGAGCACGTACGACATGGGCCGCGTGGAGTCGTTCGTCGCGGACCTGGTCGAGGTTCTCCAGGGCGAGGGCACGGACCTCGGCGACCCGGCCGCGGACACGCTGTTCACCGACCGGTTCACCGACCACGACGTGACGATGGACTGAGCCGTGACGACGGAAGAAGCACAGGGCGGCCGCCTCCGCGAGGAGGCGGCCGCCCTCGGCGGTGCGATCAGCTCTCGGTGTCAGTCCTCGCTGGACGCCGACGGCTTGGCCAGGCCCGCGGAGATGAGGTCCATCACCGAGGAGTCGGCGAGCGTGGTCGCGTCGCCCACGGTGCGGTTCTCGGCGACGTCGCGCAGCAGGCGGCGCATGATCTTGCCGGACCGGGTCTTGGGCAGCTCCGGCACGACGAGGATGCGGCGCGGCTTGGCGATCGGGCCGATCTCCTTGGCGACGTGGTTGCGCAGCTCGGCCTGCACCTCCTCGGCCCCCTCCGGCGTCGAGGCGCGGTCGGCGTGCTCGCCGCGCAGGATCACGAACGCCACGACGGCCTGGCCGGTGGTCTCGTCGTTGGCGCCGACGACGGCGGCCTCGGCCACGACGTCGTGCGAGACGAGGGCGGACTCGATCTCCGTCGTGGACAGGCGGTGGCCGGAGACGTTCATGACGTCGTCCACGCGGCCGAGCAGCCAGATGTCGCCGTCCTCGTCCTTCTTCGCGCCGTCGCCGGCGAAGTAGAGGCCCTCGAACCGCGACCAGTACGTGTCCTTGAAGCGCTGCAGGTCGCCCCAGATGCCGCGCAGCATGGACGGCCACGGCTCGGCGAGCACGAGGTAGCCGCCGCCGCCGTCGGGCACGGAGCGCGCCTCGTCGTCGACGACGTCGGCCACGATGCCGGGCAGCGCGACCTGCGCCGAGCCGGGCTTGGTGGCGGTGACGCCGGGCAGCGGGCTGATCATGATGGCGCCCGTCTCGGTCTGCCACCAGGTGTCGACGATGGGGGCCGTGTCGCCGCCGATGACGCGGCGGTACCACATCCACGCCTCGGGGTTGATGGGCTCGCCCACCGAGCCGAGCACGCGCAGGCTCGACAGGTCGAAGCCGGCGGGGATGTCCTCGCCCCACTTCATGCAGGTGCGGATCGCCGTCGGCGCGGTGTAGAGGATCGAGACCTGGTACTTCTCGACGAGCTCCCACCAGCGGCCGCGGTGCGGCGTGTCCGGCGTGCCCTCGTACAGCACCTGGGTGGCGCCGTTGGCCAGCGGCCCGTAGACGACGTACGTGTGCCCCGTGACCCAGCCGATGTCGGCGGTGCACCAGTAGACGTCGGACTCGGCCTTGAGGTCGAAGACGTTCTTGTGGGTGTAGGCCGCCTGCGTGAGGTAGCCGCCCGTGGTGTGCAGGATGCCCTTCGGCTTCCCCGTCGTGCCCGACGTGTACAGGATGAACAGCGGGTGCTCCGCGTCCACCTCGACCGGCTCGTGGACCGGGTCGGCCTGCTCCAGGGCGTCGTGCCACCAGACGTCGCGGCCGTCGGTCCACTCGACGTCCTGCTCGGTGCGGCGCACGACGAGCACGTGCTGCACGGTGGTCGCGGGCTCGCCGTCCTTGGGCGCGAGCGCCTCGTCGACGGCGGGCTTGAGGGCGGACGGCGCGCCGCGGCGGTAGCCGCCGTCGGCCGTGATGACCAGCTTCGCCTCGGCGTCGGCGATGCGGCTGCGCAGCGCGTCGGCGGAGAAGCCGCCGAAGACCACCGAGTGCGGGGCGCCGATGCGGGCGCAGGCGAGCATCGCGACGACCGACTCGACGAGCATCGGCAGGTAGATGACGACGCGGTCGCCCTTCGTGACGCCCAACGACGTGAGCGCGTTCGCGGCCCGGGAGACCTCGCGCTGCAGGTCCGCGTAGGTGACGGTGCGGGTGTCGCCCGGCTCGCCCTCGAAGTGGATGGCGACCCGGTCGCCGAGCCCGGCCTCGACGTGCCGGTCGACCGCGTTGTAGGCGGCGTTGAGCTTGCCGTCGGCGAACCACCTCGCGACCGGCGCCTCGGACCAGTCCAGCGTCTGGGTGAACGGCGTGGACCAGCTGACCAGCTCCCGTGCCTGGTCGGCCCAGAACCCGAGCCGGTCGGCCTCGGCCTCCGCGTACAGGGACGGCTGGGCGTTCGCCTGCGCCGCGAACGCGGGGCTGGGCGGGAACGCTCGCGTCTCGTGCAGCAGGTTCTCGAGGCTGGGGGCGGTGGTCTCGTTCTCTGGCACGCTTACCTCCGGTGCGCATCGTCGCTGGTGCGTTCCCCGGCGGGACGACGACGCGTCGCAACCCCGGGGGCAGCGGCGCCCCGTGGGGCCCCGCCGTCGGGAGTCTAGACCTGGTGCGTGACCGGGGTCACGCCGTCCCACGGTTCGGCCACACTCCTTGCAAAAGCGTGCCGGGACCCCCGGCAGCCGGGTCGTCGTCGAATTCCGCTGCGTGCCCACGGGCGCGGCTGGTAGACGTCGACCATGACGACCCCCCACGTGTCCTGGCCGCGCGAGCTGGGCGACCTCCGCCTGCGCGTCCCGACGAGCCGCGACGTCGACCGGGTGCTGGCCTGGCGCAACGAGCCGGAGGTGGCGCGGTGGCTGCTGCGCACCACGCAGGACGCCGACGGCCTGCGGGCCGCGTGGCGCGGCGCCCTGGACGACCCGCGTGAGCAGGCCGTCGTCGCCGACCTGGACGGCGCCGTCGTCGCCACCGCGTCGCTGTGGGTGCACGACGGGGACGGGCAGAGCCAGGGCGACGCCTGGCGCGGCGCCGTCGGCTCCATCGGGTACATGGTCGACCCGGCGTACGCGGGTCGCGGGATCGCGACGGCGGCCGCGGGCGCACTGCTCGACGTCGCGTTCACCGACCTGGGGCTGCACCGCGTGACGGCAGGCTGCTTCGCCGCCAACACCGCGTCGTGGCGGGTCATGGAGAAGCTCGGCATGCGACGCGAGCAGCACGGCGTGCAGGACTCGTGGCACGCCGAGCTGGGCTGGATCGACGGCTACACGTACGCCGTGCTCGCCGAGGAGTGGCGCGCCGGCTCCGGCGGTTGAGGTCGGGGACACGAGGACGGCGCCCGGGAGACGTGTCGTCCGAGCGCCGTTCTCGCCAGCCCGGACGCGGGTAGCAGGCGCTTGGTCCGATCACTGGGTGGGGTCGTTCCCACCGAGTGGGTCCTCAACCGGGGACTTCCTTAGCGTGGGTCCCGCGTCCGGCTGTCTCCCTCCATGGAACGCCCGCCCGGGCAGACCTGCAAGCGCTCAGGCGTGCCGGCGCCGCCACCAGCGGCGGAGCAGCCAGGCGGCCACTCCGGCGAGGACGGCGACGCCCGCGGCGAGGGCCACGGCGGGCGGCCGGATCGCGGAGCGGAGGGCCACGGGGCGGGAGAACGTGAGCACTCCCCAGCCGTTCTCGGCGGCCACGCGTCGCAGCGTCTTGTCGGGGTTGACGGCGAAGCCGTGCCCGACGGCGCCCAGCATCGGGGCGTCCGTCACGGAGTCGGAGTAGGCGTAGCTGCGCTCGAGGTCGTAGCCGCGCCGGGCGGCGAGCTCGCGCACGGCGTCGGCCTTCTGCTCCCCGTAGGCGTAGAACTCGATCTCGCCGGTGTACCGGCCGTCGTCGACCGCCATGCGCGTGGCGACGACGTGGTCGGCGCCCAGCACGGTGGCGATCGGCTCGACGAGCTCGGTGCCGGAGGCGGAGACGATGACGACGTCGTGCCCGAGCTCGTGGTGCTCGGCGATGAGCTCCACGGCCTCGGCGTAGACGTACGGGTCGATGAGCTCGTGCACCGTCTCGGCGACGATCTGCTGCACCTTGCTCACCTCCCAGCCGGTGGCGAGCTCGGACAGGTGCTTGCGCATCCGCTCCGTCTGGTCGGCGTCGGCGTTGCCGGCGTAGAAGAGGAGGTGCGCGTACGCGCTGCGCAGCACGTCGCCGCGGGTGATGAGGCCTCCGGCGTAGAACGGCTTGGAGAACGCGGCCGACGAGCTCGTCGCGATGATCGTCTTGTCGAGGTCGAAGAAGGCCGCGACGCGCGCCCGTGGGGTCGCCGGTGCCGCCGCGCGCGGTCCGGGTCGCTGGTCGGTCACGGGGCGAGCCTAGCCGTGCCGGTTGCCGCGTCGATCCCGATTCCATGCACAACTCTTGTGCAGAAGTCTTGTGCACAAGAGTTGTGCATGGTTACTGTGCACGCATGGAACCGACGCCGGAGCGCCCGTACACGCACCTCGAGCTGACCGCCGAGGCCGCCAAGGTGCTCGCCCACCCGTTGCGCTCGCGGCTGCTCGGCGCCCTGCGGCGCGGCGGCCCGGCGTCGGCGACGGCGCTCGCGGCCGAGCTGTCCACCAACACCGGCGCCACCAGCTACCACCTCCGCAAGCTGGAGTCCGTCGGCCTCGTCACCGACACCGAGGAGGGGCGCGGCAAGGAGCGCCTCTGGCAGGCGGCCACGCAGAGCCACGGCTGGCGTGACTCCGACTTCGGCGGCGACGAGGACGCGCAGACGGCGCTCGGGTGGCTGGTGCGCGACTACCACCGCCAGTTCGACACGAACTACGCCCACTGGCTCGACGTCGCCGACAGCTGGCCGAAGGAGTGGACCGACGTCGCCGGCATGACCGACACCTGGGTGGACGTCACGCCGGAGCAGGCGACCGCGATGGCGGACGAGCTCGAGGCGGTCGTCAACAAGTACCTGCGCGTGGGCACGGGCGACCCGCGCGCGCGGCGCCTGCACCTGTGGCGGTTCCTCTTCCCGCTCGACGCCGACGACGTGCCCGAGCACGTCGACGAGGTCTCCGAGGGCAAGGGCGACGGGTCGTGAGCCCGCAGCGGGTCTTCCTCCTGCTCACCGCCACCCGGTGGTTCCCGGTCGGCCTGGTCGTCACCGTCACGACGCTCCTGCCGATCGAGCGGGGGCTCACCGTGGCCCAGACCCTCACGCTCGCCTCCGTGACGGGTCTCGTCGTGTTCGCGCTCGAGCTCCCGACCGGCGGCACCGCCGACGCCGTCGGGCGGCGTCCCGTGCTCGTCGCCTCGGCCGCGGTGCAGGTGCTGGCGGCCACCACGTTCCTGCTGGCGCAGTCGGTCTGGGCGTTCGTCGTGGCGGCCGCGCTCATGGGCATGTTCCGGGCGCTGGACTCCGGCCCGCTCGAGGCGTGGTTCGTCGACGCCGTGCACGCCGAGCACCCCGGGGCCGACGTCGACCGCACGCTCGCGCACCAGGGCACCGTGCTCGGGGTGTCGATCGCCCTCGGCGCGCTCGTGTCCGGCGGGCTGGTCTGGTGGCACCCGTTCTCCGCGTGGTCGGCGCTCGCGCTCCCGTACGCCACGTACTCCGTGCTCGCCGTCGCGCACCTGGTGATGGTCGTGCTGCTGGTGCGGGAGGTCCGGCCGCGGACCGTCGCCCCCGGCGTCCCCGTGGTCGAGCCGGTCGAGCCCGTCGAGACGCGGGCCCGCCGCCGGTGGGGCGCGGCGCTGCGGTCGGTCGTGAGCGCGGCCCGCCAGGCGCCCGCGAGCATCGCGTCGGGGCTGCGCCTCGCGCGGGACAACCGGGTGCTGCGCGGGCTGCTGCTCGTCGAGCTCTTCGCCGCGGCGGCCATGGTGGTCTTCGAGTCCCTGCAGCCCGTGCGGCTCGCGGAGCTGCTGGGCGGCGAGGCGCAGGCGGCTGCCGTCATGGGCCCGGTCGCCTCGGTCGGGTGGGGGACGTTCGCGCTGGGCGCGGCCCTGTGCGGCCTCGCGTCGCGCAAGTTCGGGGTGGCCCGCACGGCGATGGCCGCCCGAGTCCTCAACGGCCTCGGGGCCGTGTGGATGGGGTTGGCCGGCGGGCCCGTGATGCTGGTCGTCGCCTACCTCGTCACGTACGGGCTGCACGGTAGCTCGGGTCCGAGCTACAACGCCCTGCTGCACCGCGAGGCGCGCCGGGACAACCGATCCACCGTGCTGTCCATGGCGTCGATGGTGGGGTTCGCGTCGTACGCCGTCGCGTCGCCCGCGCTGGGCTGGGTGGCGCAGAGCGCGTCGACGCCGCTCGCGATGATGCTCGGCGGCGCGTTCAGCGTGCTCGGCGTCCTGTGCTTCCTGCCGGCGCTGCGTGCGGAGCGCGAGCGGGGGCGTCAGGCAGACGATGCCGACGATGCCGACGACGTCGCGACCGTCCCGGAGGACGCCTCCGCGGCCTGACGCCGCACGGAGCCCGCCCCCAGGCGGCCGCCGTCCACAGATCCTCGCCCGCCGCCCCGGCGGGTGAGCGGTGCCGGCCAGCCTGGGGCGCATGGACGACGCACCCACCCGCACGCTGCCCCCGCCGACGAGCACACCGCCGACGACCCCCTGGCCCCCGCCCGGTCCCGCGACCTGGGCGCCGGGGCGGTGGCGTCGCACGGTCGCCGTCGTCGGCGCGTGCGGCGGCGCCGGGGTGAGCACCCTGGCCGCGGCCCTCGCCCAGGGTCTGCGGCGCGCCGGGGAGGGCGCGGTCCTCGTGGACCTCGACCTGCCGGGCGCCGGCGTCGACGTGCTGCTCGGCATCGAGGACGAGCCCGGAGCACGCTGGCCGGAGCTCGCGGCGGCCCGCGGGGACGTGGACGGGGTCGGGCTGGTCGCCGCGCTGCCTCGCTGGCGTGCGGTGCCCGTGCTCTCCGGGGCCCGCCTGAGCCCTGCCCGCCCCGACGACGCGGTGGTCGTGGACGTCTGCACCGGCCTGCTGCGCGGCGGCGAGACCGTGGTGCTCGACCTGCCCCGCCCCGCGGCCTGGACCGCGGCCGCGCGGATGCTCGTGGCCTCCGCGGACGTGGTGCTGCTCGTGGCCCCCTGCACAGCGCCCGGCGTCGCCGGGGCGCTGGCGACGTGGGGCGAGCTCGTCGAGCTCGGCGTGCGGGACCCGTGGCTCGTCGCGCGGCGGCCCGCGCCCGGCCGCGTCGACGCGGCCGCCCTGGGGGACGCCGTCGGCCTCCCGGTGGCCGCGACCGTGCGGGCGGACGGCCGTCTCGCCGCCGCCGTCGACCGCGGCGACGGGCCCCCCGTCGGCCGGCGCACCCCGCTCGGTCGGGCCGCGGCGTCGCTGGTGACGGCGCTGGCGGGTGCGTCGTGACCGCCCGTGCGCTCGTCGACCGCGACCTGCTCGACGACGTGCGAGCCCGCGTCGGCCTCTCCGGGACGGCGCTCGACGACGCCGCGGTCCGCGACGCCCTGCAGGCCACCGGGCGCGTGTTCGGGTCGGCGGCGCTGACCGACCTCGCGCGCGCGGCACGGGCCGAGCTCACCGGCGCCGGGCCGCTGCAGGAGCTGCTCGACGCGCCCGACGTCACCGACGTGCTCGTCAACGGCCCGCGCGACGTCTGGGTGGACCGCGGCGACGGGCTCCGGCGGGTGGACCTCGACCTCGGCACGCCCGACGCCGTGCGGGCGCTCGCCGTGCGGATGGCGGCCGTCGCCGGCCAGCGCCTCGACGACGCCGCCCCGACCGTGGACGCGCGCATGCCCGACGGCACCCGCCTGCATGCCGTCGTGGAGCCCGTCGCCCCGGCCGGCGCGGTGATCGCGCTGCGGGTGCTGCGGCAGGCGGCGCACTCCGTGGGGTCCCTGGTCACCGGGGGCGGGCTGCCGCCGCAGTGGGAGTCCGTGCTTCGCTCGCTCGTCACCGGCCGGGCCAACCTGCTCGTCACGGGCGGCACCGGCACCGGGAAGACCACGCTGGTCGCCGCGCTGCTCTCCCTGGTACCGCCCGTCGAGCGGGTGCTCGTGGTCGAGGAGGCCCGCGAGCTCGCGCCCCGGCACCGGCACGTCGTGTCCCTCGCGGCCCGGCGCCCCAACGTCGAGGGCGTGGGCGAGGTGACGCTCACCGAGCTCGTCCGCGGTGCCCTGCGGATGCGGCCGGACCGGATCGTCGTCGGCGAGTGCCGCGGGGCCGAGGTCCGCGAGCTGCTCCTCGCCATGAACACCGGGCACGACGGCGGCATGGCCACCGTGCACGCCAACGCCGTCGAGCACGTACCCGCCCGCCTGGAGGCGCTCGCGGCGCTGGCCGGGATGCCGCGGGACGCCGTCGCCGCACAGGCCGCCGCCGCGCTCGACGTGGTGCTCCACCTGCGGCGGCGCGGCGGTCGACGCCACCTCGCCGAGATCGGCCTGGTCGGGCGGGACGACGACGGCCGGCTGGCCGTCCGGAGGGCCGCGACCTGGGCGCCGGGTACCGCTCCGCGGCCCGACGGCGCGTGGGAGGAGCTCGTGGGGCGGTGGACCCCGTGACGGCTATCGGTGCGGGTTCCGGCGCGGGCATCGCAGCCGGGCCGGCCGCCGTCGGGCTCTGGGTGGCGCTCGCCGTGTGGTTGGTGATGGTGCGCGGCGGACGCCGCGCTGACGTCCTCGTCCGCCCCGGCTCCCTTCGCCGTCTCCGGTCGTCGGCGTGGCGGCACCGCGGACGGGACGCGTCGACGGGGGCCGACGCCGTGCGGGTCGCCGTCGCTCAGGTCGTGGCACTGCTGCGGTCCGGGGCGCCGCCGGCGGCGGCCTGGTCGCGCGCGCTCGCGGTGCCCGTCGACGCCACCGGTGTGCCCGACCAGGCGGCCCTGGCGCCGGTGGTCGGCGGGGCCGGCCACGCCCGGTCGGTGGTGGCCGCGGCGGTGCTGGCCCGCGACGTCGGGGCACCGCTGGCGTCCGTGCTCGACGCCGTGTCCGGGGCGCTGGTGGCCGAGGCGGAGGCCCGCGGGGAACGGGAGGCGTCGTTGGCCGGGCCGCGGGCCACCGCGCGCGTGCTGATGTGGCTGCCCCTGCTGGGGGCGGTGCTCGGCTGGGTGCTCGGCGCCGACCCGCTGGCGACGGCGCTCGACGGCGGCGTCGGCTCCGTCGCGGTGTGCCTGGGGCTGCTGCTGCTCGCGGCCGGGTGGGTGTGGACCCGCCGTCTGGTCGCGGCCGCGCGGGCAGTGGGGGAGGAGGCGTCATGAGCGTGCTCCCGGTCGACGCGGGGGCGGCCACCGCCGCGGAGGCCGCGTGGACGGTCGTGGCGGCCGTGCTGCTCGCCGTCCTGCCGTGGTGGCTGGCGCGCGGCGCCGCCGACAGGCGGGTGGCACGCCTGGCACTGGACGGTCGTGCGCCCTCGCATGCCGACGGGCCGGGGGCGGATCCCGTGGACGTGCCCGTCGTGCTGGAGCTCCTCGGGGCCGCCCTGCGCGCGGGAGCCGGGGTGCCGCGCGCCCTCGAGGCCACGGGCGCGGCTCTCGCCGGTGCGATGCCGCCCGGGGCGTCCGGCTCGAGATCGGCCGACGGCGTGGCCCTGCGTGCGGCGGCGGACGCGCTGCGGCTCGGTGCGGACTGGGACGGCGCGTGGCGCGACGCCCCGGACCGGCTCGGCCCGGCACATCGGGCGCTGCGCGGGGCCTGGACCGACGGCGCGTCCCCGACCGGCGCCCTGCGAGCTGCGGGGGAGGAGCTGCTGCGCGCCCGCCGCGCTGCCGCGCGCACGGCCGCGGCCCGCCTGGCCGTGCGACTCGTGCTGCCGCTCGGCGCCTGCTACCTGCCCGCGTTCGTGCTGATCGGGCTCGTGCCCGTGCTGCTCGCGCTGGGTGTCGACCTGCTGTCCGGGTGACCGTGCCCGGCCCACGACGACCCGGGCGTCCGCCCGGGTCCGCCGCGTCCGCCCGGCCGGGCGCACGCGGCACGACCGGCCCGGACCGTCCGGCGCTGGTCGCGAGAAGGACACCGCAAGGAACCACCGAAGGGAACACGGAGGAGCCATGACGAACGAGGACGACGGCCGCGCGGCGGCCGAGGGCGAGCGGGAGCTGGGGACGGTGCTGGGGACGGCGCCGGGGGTGGCGCCGGAGGGCGGCGCGATCGGTGGTGTCGGCCAGGGGCCCCGGCCGATGCCGGACCCCCTGGACCCGGAGGCCGGGCTGGCCACCGCGGAGTACGCCGTCGCCACCGTGGCGGCGGTCGGGTTCGCCGGCCTGCTCATCGCGGTGCTGAAGAGCGACACCGTCCGGGGCCTGCTGGAGAACATCATCAGCTCGGCACTGTCCGTCTGATGCGCCCGCACCGCAGCAGAGGCACCCGCACGACGCGGGTCCACGGAGAACGGCCCCAGGGAGCCGCGGGCGAGCGGGGCGCAGTGACGGCCGAGCTCGCGGTCGGCCTGCCGGTGGTGGTTCTCCTGCTGGTCGCGGTGCTCAGCCTCGCGGCCGCGTCCACGGCGCAGATGCGCGCCCTGGACGCGGCCCGGGCCGGGGCGCGCGCCTACGCCATCGGGGAGGACGACGCCGCGGCGCGACACGCGGTCGCGCAGGTCGGTGGCGAGGACGCGGAGCTGACCGTCACCCGGGACGGCACGTGGGTGCGCGTCTCGGTGACCCGGCCGGTCGTGGGCGGGTGGTTTGCCGGAGCGCCCGTGCGGGCGTCCGGGGACGCGACGGCGTGGGTGGAGCCGTGAGCGTCGCGCGCGACGGGACGCACGAGACCGGGGCGCACCAGGGCGGGGCGCACCGGGGCGGGGCGTCCGTGAGCCGGGAGCGCGGCGCGGGCACCGTCGTCGTGCTCGCGCTGGCGGCGGTGGTCGTGCTGCTGGCGCTGGCCCTCGGCGCGCTGGGGGCCGCGCAGCGGGCGCGAGGTGCGGCCCAGGCCGCGGCGGACCTGGGTGCGCTCGCCGCCGCGACGGCGTGGCGGCAGGGCGCCGACCCCTGCGCGACGGCGACCGAGGCTGTGCACCGCAACGGCGGGCAGGTGGTGGCGTGCGTCCCGGAGGACGGCGGTACGGTCGGCGTCCGCGCGTCGCGCGCCGCGCTCGGCCCGGAGGTGGGGTCGTGGTCCGAATCTCTCGGCGACGCCACGGCGCACGCTCGCGCCGGGCCGCGGTCCGGCGCGTCACCCGGCCGCGATCCGGCGGTCGGGACCGGGCCGCCTCCCCGGCCCGAGGCGTCGCCGTGAGGCTGGCCCGGGTCGGGGTGCGGCGGCGATCAGGAGGGGGTGACGTTGAACAGCGCGGCGCGCTCGCTGATCTTGCGGGCGCGGGCCAGGCGGGGCTTGTCCGAGCCGTCGCGGATCACGGAGCCGGACGCCTCGAAGTCGGCCAGGAAGTCGATCGCCCACGCGACGTCCGCGCTGGACGGGCTGAAGGACTCGTTGATGACGGCCGGCGTCTCCAGGTCCAGGCAGAGCTTGCCGGTGAGGCCCAGGGCCACGCCGTCCGCCGACTGCTCGCGCAGCAGCGAGTGGCTGGTGCCGACGGTGGGGCCGTCGATCGGGCCGGGCAGCCCGCCGATGCGGCTGGCGGTGACGAGGCGCGAGCGCGGGTACGCCATCGCGAGGGACTCGTTGGCGGTGCCCGTGTCGCGGCGGTAGTCGCCGGAGCCGAACGCCAGGCGGAAGGCCCCGGGGGCGCGCGCGATGCTCACGGCGTCCTCGATGCCCAGCGCCGACTCGACCAGCGGGATCACCGGCACACTGCCGCCGAGCCGCTGGGCCGTGTCGATCACCTGGTCGGGCGACTCGGTCTTGGCGAGCATGACGCCGCGCAGGCCCTTCGAGTCCCACAGGGCGCGGACGTCGTCGGCCCACGCCTGCGAGCCGCGCTCGTTGATGCGCACCCAGGCGCGGCCGCCCGCGGAGAACCAGTCGAGCACCTTCTGGCGGGCCTCGTCCTTGCGGCTGTCGTCGACCGCGTCCTCGCAGTCGAGGATCACCTGGTCGGCGCGGGAGAGCTGGGCGGCGTCGAACATGTCGTCGCGCAGGGCCGACAGCAGCAGCCACGAGCGGGAGTTGGCTGGGTCGACGCGCGTGTCCTCGCGGGAACGGCGGCGTTCGGCGAGGTCGATCTCGGTAGTCACCTCACGATGGTAGGTTCCGCCGGCGCGTGGCTCAGCACGGCATCCAACAAGCGCAGGGCCGCGGACTTGTCGAGGGGCGCGTTGTCGCTGCCGCACTTGGGCGACTGGACGCACGCCGGGCACCCCTCCGCGCAGGTGCACGCGGCGATCGCGTCGCGCGTGGCGCGCAGCCAGCGGGCGCCGAGCTCGTACCCCCGCTCGGCGAAGCCGGCCCCGCCCGGGTACGCGTCGTACACGAAGACGGTGGCCTCCCCGGTGTCAGGGTGCACCTCGGTCGACACGCCGCCCAGGTCCCACCGGTCGCACGTCGCCAGCAGCGGCAGCAGGCCGATCGACGCGTGCTCGGCCGCGTGCAGCGCGCCCGGCGTCTCGTCGGGGGAGACGCCCGCCGCCCGCAGCACGAAGTCCGGCACCGACCACCAGACGGCCGTCGTGGCCAGCGTGCGCGACGGCAGGTCGAGCGCCTCCGTGCCGAGCACCTGCATGTCCGGGAGGCGGCGGCGCTGGAAGCTCACGACCTGGCTGGTCACCTCCACCGGGCCGAGGCCCCACCGCACCGGGCCCCAGTCGCGGGCCTCGACCGGCCGGTGCCCCTCCTCGTCGATCGCGATCTCCATGATCTCGTGCGACCAGGTGCCGTGCTCCACGTCCTTGCGCACCACGAGCGCCACGTGCTCGGCGAGGTCCAGGTGGTCCACGACGAACGTCGCGCCCTGGTGCACGTACACCGCGCCGTCGTGCACCTGCCCGTCCGCCGACCCGGCGTCGACGGTGCCGAGCAGCCGCCCCGTCGTGGCCTCGACCACGCGCACGGGCCGCCCGCCCGTCCCGCGCAGGTCCGCCATCGCCGACGCGGGCTGCGCGTGCGTCCAGTACCAGCCGGACGGGCGGCGCCGCAGCGCTCCCCGCGCCACGAGCACGTCGAGCACCTCGCGCACCGCCCGCGGCTCACCGAAGGCGGCGAGGTCGTCGGCCCGCAGCGGCACCTCCTGCGCGGCGGCGCAGAGCTGGGGCGCGAGCACGTGCGGGTTGGCAGGGTCGAAGACGGTGGCCTCCAGGGCGGCGTCGAACACCGCCTCGGGGTGGGTCACGAGGTACGTGTCGAGCGGGTCCTCGCGCGCGACGAAGGCGACCAGGCCCTCGGCGCCGGCGCGCCCGGCGCGCCCCGCCTGCTGCCAGAGGGACACGCGGGTGCCCGGCCACCCGGCGACGAGCACGGCGTCCAGCCCCGAGATGTCCACCCCCAGCTCGAGCGCGTTGGTCGTGGCCAGCCCGCGCAGCGCGCCGGTGCGCAGCGCCTGCTCCAGTTCCCGGCGCTCCTCCGGCAGGTACCCGCCGCGGTAGCTCGCCACCCGGGACTCCAGCCCCGCGGCCACCGGTCGCAGGTGGTCGCGCGTCTGCTGCGCCACGGACTCCGCCCCTCGCCGCGACCGGGTGAACGCGAGCGTGCGTGCGCCGTGCGCCGTGAGGTCGGCGAGCAGGTCGGCCGTCTCGGCGGTGGCCGACCGGCGCGGGTGCTCCGCGGCACCGCGGGTCGTGAGCACGGCCTCGGCCTCGTGCTCGGAGTGGCTCGGGTCGAGCGGGTCGGGCAGCGCCCACGGGTCGTCGTCGTGGGACGGTGTCTCCCCGGTGGCCCGCGTCCGGTCGAACCCCGCCACCTCCGGCGGCTGCCACAGCGCGAACGTGCGCCGTCCCGCCGGAGACGCGTCCGCCGTGACCGCGACGACCTCCTCGGGCGGAACCCCCACGAGCCTCGCCGTGCTCGCCGCGGGCTCCGCCGTCGTCGCGCTGGCCACCACGAACACGGGCGACCCGTCAGGCCGTCGACCTGCCCCGGCGAGCGGTGCGTCGGACACGTCAGGGGCTGCCTCGCGGTGGTCGGTCGCCGCGCCCGCCCCGGTGAACTGAGTGTCTGACAGCGGGCGGTAGTGGGCTGCCAGTCGCACGAGCCGACGCAGCACCAGCGACACGTGCGCCCCGAAGACGCCGCGGTACGCGTGCCCCTCGTCGACGACGACGTACCGCAGCCCGCGCAGCAGCCGTGCCCACCGCCGGTGGCCGGGCAGCAGCGAGAAGTGCAGGAAGTCGGGGTTGGTGAGCACCACGTCGGCGTGCTCGGTCACCCAGCGCCGCTCCTCGGAGGGCGTGTCGCCGTCGCACGTCGCGACCCGGGGCCGGGGGCCCGGCATCCCCGCGACCAGCCGCTCCAGGCCTGCGAGCTGGTCGGCCGCCAGCGCCTTGGTGGGGGAGAGGTAGAGCACCGTGGCGGGCTCGGGGCCACGGACCGCCGTGAGCGCGGGCAGCCAGAACGCGAGGGACTTGCCCGAACCGGTCGACGTCGCGAGCGCGACGTGCCGCCCGGACCGGGCGGCGTCGGCGGCCTCGACCTGGTGCGCCCACGGGCGGTCGACGCCGAGCGCGCGGTAGCCGGCGACCACGCCCGGGTCCGCCCAGACCGGCCAGTCCGACGTCACCCCGGCGCGCGCCGGGAAGGTGCGCACGTGCGTGAGGCGGTCCGCCCGCGCGCCGTGCGCGGTGAGCACCTCGAGCAGCGGGTGCTGCTCGGGCTCGGGGGCAGGGACGGCGGGCACGGCCGACAGTCTCGCACCGTGCGGCCGCCGTGCGGTGTCGTCGACGGACCCGCCGACGAGGGTGAAGTTTGTCCTGACATCAGGGCGAAATCGTGCGAAAGCGGTATTTCCCCGACGGATCGGCCCTAGGATCTCTCGCGCTGCAGGCCGCTCCGTCTCCCGGAGCCGGGCCGCACCCCCCGACGCCGACGAAGGACCCCTCGATGCGCCATGCCACCGTGGCGGCGACCGCCGCTGCCCTCCTCCTGATCTCCGCCGTGCCGGCCGCCGCCGGCGGCTCCGACGACGCGCCGCCCTACCAGGTCACCGCGGACGGGCTCACCCTGCCCGCGGGCGGGGCGTTCCGGGACGGCGGGCACGTCAACATCAGGTACACGACGCCAGGGGCGGGGCAGCAGAGCGCCGGCATCCACTTCGAGACCCTCAACCAGAGGCCCTCGGGCGCCTACGTCGGGAAGCAGTACCTGCCGTGGTCCGCGCTGGTCGGCGCCGTCCCCGCCGAGCTGTGCATCACCTGGGTGCAGGTGGAGGGCTACAACGAGCACTTCGGCGAGGGGGGACAGGAGCCGGTGTGCACCACCCCGACCGGGTCGGTCCCCGAGCCGTCCGGGACCCCCGAGCCCTCTGAGCCCCCGGCGGCCACGGAGGCGCCGACGCCGGCCACGCCCGACGCCGGGTCGCCCGCCCCCGAAACCTCGCCCCCGGCGACGCCGCCGCGTGAGGACACGACCGAGGAGCCGGTCGTCCCCGGCACCGAGACCGAGACCGAGGCGCCCGACGCCGGGTCCGGTGGTGACACGCAGCCTGCGCCCGAGGACGAGCCCGCGACGCCGCGCCCCGAGGCCCCGGTGACGTCGGACGACGTCGTGGGCGGCGCGCTGCCGGCGGTCGACGCCGACGCCCCCGAGCAGGCGGTCGCGCTGCCGGGGGACGACGTCGAAGGAGCGACGGCCGCCGTCGATCAGCTGCCGCGCACGGGTGCGGCCGTGGCCGGGCTGGTCGTCGCCGCGGCGGCGCTGCTCGGCGCGGGGGCGGCGCTGCTGCTCGTGCGCCGTCGACGCCGCGCCTGAGGCGCAGGTCGGGCATGTCCGCCCATAGGTGAAGCGCGCGGAACCGGCGTGATGTCGCCGTTTGGCACGGAATGGCGTCGGCATCCGGTGAAGAGGGTGTGACCATCCATGTACCGGTTTTGTTATCCGATCGTGACATCGTTCCCTGGTACGCATGCCTCGATCCACCGCCCGTCGATCCGTCGTGGCCGCAGTCGCCGGCGCGCTCGTCACCTCCGCCATGGTGGTGCCGGCGGCGGCAGCCACCGCGGCCCCCGCCTCCGCCGCCACCTCGGCCGCCGTCTCGTCGTCGGTGCGCACCGCCGCGTCGAGCGGCGCCGTGCGCTGGGTGAAGCGGGACCGTGCCCCCGTGACGAAGAAGCGGTCCAGCAGCTCGCGGACCGTCGCCCGGCCCGACGACGGCACCCGTCTGCGCGTCCTCGACCGCGGCAGGTACCGCCTCAAGGTGCGCACCCCGGGCGGCACGGTCGGCTGGGTGTCCAAGAAGGCCGTCACGTCGACCAAGCTCCGGGACGTGTCGGGCACCCGGTACACCCGGGGGAAGGTCGCGTTGCGCAAGGACGTCGGCGCGCGCTCCAAGGTCGTCACGCGCGTCCACCTCGGCACCAGGCTCAGCGTCCGCGCGGTCACGTCCGGCCGTGACACCAACCGCGTCAAGGTCCGCGCGCCCGGCGGCGCCACGGGCTGGGTGCCGGCAGACCGCATCACGAAGCGCAACGTGTGGGGCCAGCTCGCGCGCTGCGAGTCCGGCGGCAACCCGCGCACCAACACGGGCAACGGGTTCTACGGCCTGTACCAGTTCACCGGCGGCACGTGGCACGCCGTCGGCGGCAAGGGGCTGCCGCACCGCCACAGCAAGGGCGAGCAGACCAAGCGCGCGCAGATCCTTCAGGACCGCGCCGGCTGGGGCCAGTGGCCGCACTGCACGCGCAAGCTCGGCCTCCGCTGACCCGTCCGCCCACGGCGTCTGCCGGTCAGCCGGCGAGCACGGCCTGCATCGCGCGCGACAGGTACCAGGGGTCGACGACGGCCGTGAGCTCGCGCGCGGAGTGCATCGACAGGATGGCGGCGCCGACGTCGACGACGCGGATGCCGAGCCGCGTCGCGGTGATCGGGCCCGTCGTCGAGCCGCAGGGCACCGTGTTGTTCGAGACGAACTCCTGGCTGGGCACCCCGGCCGCGGCGCACGCGGCCTGCCAGCGGGCGGCCCCGTGGGCGTCCGTCGCGTAGCGCTGGTTGGCGTTGATCTTGAGGATCGGGCCGCCGCCCGCGTGCGGGTGGTTCGCCGGGTCGTGCCGCTCGGGGTAGTTCGGGTGCACCGCGTGGCCGACGTCGGACGACACGCACAGCGACGCCGCGAACGCCCGCGCCCGCTCGTCCTCCGCGGCGCCCAGCCCGGCCGACACACGCCGCAGCACGTCCTCCAGGAACGGGCCGGCGGCGCCCGAGCGCGACCCGGACCCGATCTCCTCGTGGTCGAACGCCGCGACGACGCCGATCCCCGTGAGGTCCTCGGGCGCGACGGCGAGCAGCGCCGCGATCGCGGCGTGCGTCGAGAGCTGGTTGTCCAGGCGCGGCGACGCCCACAGCGTCTCGCCGATGCCGAACGCGCGCGGCGGCTGCGTCTCCGCCAGCACGACGTCGTAGCCGAGCACGTCGGCCGCGTCGACGCCCTCGCTGCCGTCACCGTCCGCGCCGGCCGCGGCGGCGAGCTCCGCCAGCACGTCGGCCTGCGACACGTCGCCCAGGCCCACGACGGGCTGCGTGTGCCGCTGCTTGTCGAGCGTCAGCGCGTCGTTGGCCGACCGGTCCAGGTGGATGGCGAGCTGCGGGATGCGCGCGATCGGGCCGGTGCGCACCAGGTGCTCGACGGTGCCGCCCGAGCCGTCCGACGTCACCAGCCGGCCGGCGAGCTCCACCTCGCGGTCCAGCCACGAGTTGAGCAGCGGCCCGCCGTACACCTCGACGCCGGCCTGCACCCAGCCGTCCCGGCCGATGGTCGGCTTCGGCTTGAGCTTGAAGCCGGTGGAGTCGGTGTGCGTGCCGAGGATGGTGAACGGCGTCGTCGCGCCCGCCGTCGGCGGCACGGTGAACGCGATCGCCGAGCCGTCGCGCACGACGACGTAGCGCCCGCCCGGCACGACGTCCCACGCGGCGGTCTCGTCCAGCCGGGCGTAGCCGGCCGCCTCGGCGCGCCGGGCCACCTCCTGCGCGGCGTGGTACGACGACGGCGAGGCGGAGACGAACGCCCCCAGGTCCTCGGTGTGGGCGCGGGCTGCTGCGGGGACGACGTCGGGCATGACCGTCATCTTCCCACGCGGCAGGTCGTCAGTCGCCGCGCGGAGGCCCCAGGTACCCGTCGACGAACTGCATCCAGCCGCCGTCCTCGCGGATGACGACCCGCCAGCCCTCGTAGCCGGACCGGCCCGCGTCGCGCATCTCCTCCGCCTCGCTCGCGGTGACCGCGCCCGCGTCGACGGCGTCCTGCCAGTCCTCGGTCGTCGCCTCGCACCCGCCGGGGTTCACGCGCGGCCACGAGTACGCACGCTCGATGCCGTCGTCGCCCTGCGACTCGATCACACAGGGCGTCGTCCCCGCCAGCAGCCGCGCGAGGATCGCGTACACGTCGTCGTCGTGCTCCGCGTCGGGGAGCGCGAACGTGTCGCGCGGCGGCTGCCCGCCCCAGTTCAGGGCGTGGCGCGCGGACTCGTCGGCGATCGCGATCAGGGTGTCGTCGTCGCACTCCAGGGCGGCGGTCAGCAGCGTGGACGCGGTGCTGCGAGCCGGTTCGTCCACGTCGGAGAGGTCCGGCACCCCCGCGTCGATCCCGGCAGCCGAGCAGTCGTCGCTCCCGAGGACCCCGCGGTCCCGGGGTGCTACGTGCACGCCGTCCGCATCGAGGTCGACGTCGACCCACGACGGCGCGGCGACCACGGTCGCCCGGGAGAAGTCGTCGGACCAGGCCACGCCGTAGGCGCGCACCTGGTAGCGCCCGTCGGGCAGGGGGTGGGGGTAGGCCGTGCGGCCTTCCGCGCGCCCGTCCGGGGCGCAGGTCGTCGTCGGTGAGTCGGTCGCGGCGCGTTCCAGCACGCCGGCGTCGAGGTCGACCGGGACCTCGGACTGGTTGGTGCCGAGGTCGACGACCTGCCCGTCCTGCGCCCACGCCAGGGTGGGGCCCAGAAGGACGGCGTCCGCCGGTACCGACTCGGCCACCTGGGTAGAGGTCGTGATCGAGATCGTGCTCGCCCCGGCTCCGGTCGCGTCGCCCGACGTCGCCCCGCCGAGGTCGTCGCCGCTCGGGACGAGGGACATGCGGTAGGTGCTGCCGTCGGGCGGTGCGACGTCGTCGGCGGGCATGCCGCAGGTCAGCCCCGTGCCCTCGAGCCAGCTCGGCTGGTGGCCCGGCCGGATCAGGTCGGCGGCGCGCGCGCCGTCCGCCGGCGTGTCGTCGGTGCGGGACGGCGACGGCGTCGGGGTGGCCGCGGGGCCGGGCAGGGGCTGCGGCGCGTCGGGAATGAGCGCTGCGCCGCCCAGCGCCAGCCCCGCGGCGACGGCGAGGGTCGTGGCGCCGATCCCGGCCTGCTTGACGGTGCGCCGGCGTCGGACCCGCCACCGCACCGCTCCCAGCGCGTCGTCGAGGGCCGAGGCCGTCGCCCCCAGGCCGGCGAGGGCGTCCAGCTCGCGGCGCAGCGCCTCGTCGGTGCGGGCGTCCGCCCAGTCGTCCCGCGCGTGGTTCGTGCTCATCGTCCGGCCCTCCGTCCCGTCGTGGTGGTCCTGGTGGTGCTCGCGGTGGTGCGCCCGGTGTCGTCGTCGGGCACCCGCAGCACGTCGCGCAGCGTCGCCGTCGCGTCGGCGAGGTAGCGCTTGACGGTGCCCTGCGCGAGGCCGAGCGCGTCGGCCACCTGCGGCACGGTGAGGTCCTCGAAGTACCGCAGGACGACGCACGCCCGCTCGCGCGGGGCCAGGCGCCCGAGCGCGGCGGCGACGTCCGCCCGCGCCGTCGCGCCCGAGGCCGCGCCGCGCACCCGGTCTTCGGTCGCCACGAGCGGGCGCGCCGCCGCCCAGCGCTTCGTGCGCCGGTGCTCGTCGAGGAAGAGCGTGAGGATCGCGCGTCGCACGTACGCCTCGCTCGTCCCGCCCCCGTCGAGCGCATGCACGCTCGGTCCGCCCCGCGCGTCACCGGTCGCGCCACGGCGCAGCCGCGCGAACACCTTGACCAGCGCGTCCTGCACCAGGTCCTCCGCGAGCCGTTGGTCCCCGCAGAGCACGTAGGCGTACCCGACCAGCGCACGCCCTCGTGCCCGTGCGAGCTCGGCGAGCTCGTCCTCCCAGCGACTCATCGTCGACCCACCCGTTCCTCCCGTGCCGTCCTCACCCGCTTGGACGGCCGGGGGACGGGAAACGTTGGGGCCAGGATTTCACGGTGGTTCGTGACGGCCGTCACATGTGGGTAGACTCCCCGGCATCCCGCCGTCAACGGCGACGGCGGGACCTTACCGACGGACGGTCGCCGCCGTTCCCGCCGGGTCGAGGAAGCACGTCAAGGAGGACGGATGCTCACGTTCGGTTCCAGCAGCATCGCGATCGTCGCGGTCATCGCCGTCATCGGGCTGGCCGCGCTCGTGTGTGCGGCCACCCTGCGGCGGCAGGTGCTCGCCGCCCCTGACGGGTCGCCGGGCATGCAGGAGATCGGACGGGCCGTGCAGGAGGGGGCGTCGGCCTACCTCAACCGCCAGTTCCGCACCCTCGCGCTCTTCGCCGTCGTGGTGTTCGCGCTGCTGTTCCTGCTGCCGGGCGACGGCGGGGTCCGGGTGGGGCGGTCGATCGCGTTCCTGGTGGGCGCGGCGTTCTCCGCCGCCATCGGATACCTGGGCATGTGGCTCGCCGTGCGGGCGAACGTGCGCGTGGCGGCCGCGGCGACGCGGGCCGACGGGCGCGCCGAGGGCGCGCGGATCGCGTTCCGCACGGGCGGGGTCGTGGGCATGTCCGTGGTGGGGCTGGGCCTGCTGGGGGCCGCGCTCGTCGTCCTCGTCTATCGCGCCGACGCCCCAGCCGTCCTCGAGGGCTTCGGCTTCGGCGCCGCGCTGCTGGCCATGTTCATGCGCGTCGGCGGCGGCATCTTCACCAAGGCGGCCGACGTCGGCGCCGATCTCGTCGGCAAGGTCGAGCAGGGCATCCCCGAGGACGACCCGCGCAACGCCGCGACCATCGCCGACAACGTGGGCGACAACGTCGGCGACTGCGCCGGCATGGCCGCCGACCTCTTCGAGTCGTACGCGGTGACGCTCGTCGCGGCGCTCATCCTCGGCAAGGCCGTCATGGGGGAGCAGGGCCTCGTCTTCCCGCTGATCGTGACCGCCATGGGCGCGTTCGTCGCGCTGCTCGGTGTGCTCGTCACCCGGGTGCGGGGCAGCGAGAACGGGCTCAAGGCCATCAACCGTGGCTTCTACCTGTCCGCCGTCGTCGGCGCCCTGCTGGCCGCCGTCGCCGCGTTCGTGTACCTGCCGTCGTCGTTCGCCGACCTGTCCGGCACCGCGGAGCTCGGCGACGTCACCGCCGACCCGCGCGTCGTCGCCTCGCTGGCCGTCGTCATCGGCGTCGTCCTCGCGGGCGTCATCCTGTGGATCACCGGCTACTTCACGGGCACGACGTCGAAGCCCACGCTGCACGTCGCGGCGACGTCGCGCACCGGCGCGGCCACCGTCGTGCTGTCCGGCATCGGTGTCGGCTTCGAGTCCGCGGTCTACACCGCGGGCGTCATCGCCGCCGCGATCTGCGGCGTCTTCCTGCTCGCCGGCGGCTCGCTCTGGCTGTCGCTCTTCCTCGTGGCGCTCGCCGGGTGCGGCCTGCTCACCACGGTCGGCGTCATCGTCGCGATGGACACCTTCGGGCCCGTGAGCGACAACGCGCAGGGCATCGCCGAGATGTCGGGCGAGGTCGACGAGGAGGCCGCGCAGATCCTCACGGACCTCGACGCGGTGGGCAACACGACCAAGGCCATCACCAAGGGCATCGCGATCGCGACGGCCGTGCTCGCCGCGACGGCCCTGTTCGGGTCGTACGCCGACGCCGTGTCGACGGCCCTCGGCGAGGTCGCCGAGCGGGGGGCGGGGCTGGTGCCGGCCATGCTCAGCTTCGAGATCGTGTCGCCCGTGACGCTCGTGGGCGTGATCCTCGGCGCCGCCACCGTGTTCCTCTTCTCCGGCCTCGCCATCGACGCCGTGACCCGCGCCGCGGGCGCGATCGTCTTCGAGGTGCGCCGCCAGTTCCGCGAGCACCCGGGGATCATGACGTACGAGGAGCGGCCCGAGTACGGCCGCGTCGTGGACATCTGCACCCGCGACTCGCTGCGCGAGCTCGCCACCCCCGGCCTGCTGGCGGCGTTCGCGCCGATCGCGGTCGGGTTCGGGCTCGGCGTCGGCCCGCTCGCCGGCTTCCTCGGCGGCGCGATCGGCGCAGGCGTGCTCATGGCCGTCTTCCTCGCCAACTCCGGCGGCGCGTGGGACAACGCGAAGAAGATCGTCGAGGACGGCGCGTTCGGCGGCAAGGGCTCCGAGGCGCACGCCGCGACGGTCATCGGCGACACCGTCGGCGACCCGTTCAAGGACACCGCCGGCCCGGCGATCAACCCGCTCATCAAGGTGATGAACCTGGTGTCCGTGCTCATCGCGCCCGCCGTGGTGATGCTGAGCGTGCCGGCCGACGCGAACCAGGCGGTGCGCATCGTCATCGCCCTCGTCGCGGCGGGGATCGCCTTCGGCGCGGTCATCATGTCCCGCCTCCGCGCGGCCCGCGTCGACCGCGAGCAGGCGGACGAGACGGCGAGCGTCCCCGCGAGATAGAGAACCCCGAGTCGCGAGACAGAGAAGCTCGGACAGGCCCGCACCCGCGTGCGGTCCTGTCCGAGCTTCTCTGTCCCGCGGGGCTACTGACCCGTGCGGCCGTCGATGCACTCCCGCAGCAGGTCGGCGTGCCCGGCGTGGCGGGCGTACTCCTCGACCAGGTGCTCGAGGACGTCGCGCACGGGCAGCATCTCGCCCTCGCGCTCGACGGTGCGGGCCATGTCCGCGTCGGTCTGGGTGGCGAGCCAGGCGTCGGCCGCCTCGGTCTCGCGCCGCCAGGTGGCCCACGCCTCCTCGACGACGGCCGGGTCGCCGACGGCGCCGTCGAAGTCGGCGTCCGGCTCGGTGGGGCTGGTGTAGAGGGGGGCGAGGTCGGGCTGCCCCTGGAGGCGGCGCCGGAACCAGGTGTGCTCCACCTTCGCCAGGTGCCGCACCAGACCGAGCAGCGACAGGCTCGACGGGGGCACGGAGCGGCGCGCGAGCTGCTCGGCGTCGAGCCCCTCGCACTTCATGACGATCGTGTGCCGGTAGGCCTTGAGGTAGAACCAGTGGGTCTGCAGCTCGCCCACCGGGTCGGCCCACTGCTCGCGGGGATCGTCCTCGGGGTCCACCCACATGTCGGGGAACCGGCGCACCTCGGACGTGGCAACAGGGTCTGTCATGACGGACATCCGACTCCACGCGCGGTGCGAGCACAAGGTGATTTGAGGTGGGCCCCGCGGACGTGGGCTAGCGTCACGATGTGCCCGACGACGTCGTCGACCCGCTGGAGCGCGTGCGCGCGCTGTGCCTCGCGCTGCCCGAGGCCACCGAGCGGCTGAGCCACGGCGAGCCCACCTGGTTCGCGGGGCGGTCGTTCGTCATGTACTCCGACCACCACCACGGCGGCCCGCTGGCCGTCTGGTGCGCGGCCGCGCCGGGGGTCCTCGAGGAGCAGGTCGAGCGGGAGCCGCAGCGGTTCTTCCGCCCGCCGTACGTGGGGGCGCGCGGGTGGCTCGGCGTCCGGCTCGACGTCGACGTCGACGGGGACGAGCTGGCGGGGATCATCGAGGACGCCTACCGGCAGGTGGCGCCCGCGCGGCTGGTCGCGCGGCTCGACGAGGTCTCCGGGGCGTCGTGACCCTCGGGCGGCCGGCCCGGTGAACTCTGTGTTTCCGGCCGTGCCGAGCTGCCCCGGGCGCGCCATGCTGGGGGACGCGGGACGGCCTCCGGGTGCGGTCCCCGGCGGGACGACGGCGTCCACGCCCGACGACGATAAGGGGACCCATGAAGCTCTCACGCACCGTCGCGGTGCTCGGCACCATGACTCTCGCAGCGACCACCTTCCTCAGTCCGGCGGCGGCGGACGACCGTCCCGACAACCCGGGCCGCGGGCCCGAGCGGGACGCGGCGTCGGCCGGCGCCGCGTCGTTCGCCGAGCTCGCGCGCACGGCCCAGCGCTCCGGCCCCGGCCACCACGGCGGCAGCGGCGGCGGCACGACGACCGGCGCGATCGACATGCCGCGCGCCTACCCCTACCAGCCCGACCTGACCGTGTTCCCGCCGGCCGACGACGACGCCACCGACCTCAACGGCACGATCGCCTACGACGAGCTCGCCCCGCGGCTGACGGAGCTCATGGAGTCGAGCGACCGCGTCTCGACGCAGGTGGTGGGCCGCTCCACGGCCGGTCGCGACCTGTACCTGGTGACCGTGACGGCGCCGGAGACCCGCCGCGAGACGGCGCGGCAGACCCGCTGGCGGGAGGAGATCCGCACCGCCCCGGAGCGCGCGGCGTCCGACCGCCGTCTGGCCGAGGACTACAAGACCCCGCTGTGGGTCAGCGCCAACATCCACGGCAACGAGTGGGAGGGCACCGACGCGGCGATGCAGGTCATCGAGGACCTGGCGACGGCGGACGACCGGGCCACCGCCGCGCTCCTCGAGGACCACCGGCTGTACTTCTCGCTGACGCTCAACCCCGACGGACGCACCCTCGGCACCCGGGCGACGAGCCTGAGCCTCGACGCCAACCGCGACATGATCACCGGGGCGACGCCGGAGTCGCGGTCCTTCGTCGCGACGGCACAGGCGCTCCAGCCGCTCTACGCGGCGGACTTCCACGGGTACACCGGGGTGCTGCAGGTGGAGCCGTGCGGCCCGCCGCACGGGCAGAACTACGAGTACGACCTGTTCATCCCGCACGGCTACGCGATCGCGCGGCAGGTGGAGGACGACGTGGTGGCGGCCGAGATCCCGGGCAACACCTACTACGACCCGGCCACCGACGACGCCGTCGACGAGAACACCGGCTTCATCAAGATCCCCTACCGCGACACGCCGTCGGGCTGGGACGACTACCCGCCGGTGTTCACCGCGCAGTACGCGGCGTTCCACGGCGCCACGACGAGCACCGTGGAGCTGCCGAAGGGGCGCACCGGCCCGACGACCACGCCCGAGGACGCCGTGATCAACACGGCCGTGGCGAAGCAGACGATGACGTCGATGATCGACTACGTGGCCGGGAACGACGACGCCATGCTGGCCGACCAGATCGAGGCGTTCCGTCGGGGTGTCGCGGGGGAGCCGAAGGACGCGCTGACGGTCGACGACGTGGCGGCCGTGCCCGGGCCGGACGAGTGGAAGCAGCACTGGGACGTGGTCGACGACCAGGACCCGGTCGACCTGCCGCGCGCCTACGTGATCCCCGTCGGCGACGGGCAGCGCTCTGCCGCCGACGCCGAGGCCCTCGTGGACCAGCTCCTGTTCCACGGCGTGGAGGTGGGCACGCTGACGCGCACCACCCGGGTCGACGGCGTGACCTACCCGCGCGGCTCGTTCGTCGTGGACCTGCACCAGCCGCTGCGCGGGCTGGCGAACGTCATGCTCGACCTCGGCACCGACATCTCCGACAAGGTCCCGTCGATGTACGACATCTCCGCGTGGAGCCTGTCGTCGCTGTGGGGCGCGACGGTCGAGAAGGTCGGGTCGACCACCGGCCGGCCGGTCGGGGCGGTGAAGCCGCTGCGCGGCGAGCCGTCCGACGGCGGGATCCCGCGCCTCGCCGCGTACGTCGCGTTCGACGTCGCCGGCGTCGAGGACTACCGGGCGCTCAACGCCCTGCTCGAGGCGGACGCACCCGTCTGGTGGCTGGACGACGGCCGCGCCGTCGTCGGGCCGAAGGGCCTGCGGGCGGCGCGCGACGTGGCTAAGGAGCACGACGTCCCGTTCGAGACGGCGACGTGGCGCGACCTGCGTGAGCTGCGCGACGCTCCCGAGCTGGACGACCTCACGGTCGCGTACGCCGGCAACCAGGACGACCTGCTGTCCCTGACCGAGCTGGGCTTCGACGACCTGGTCCGCGTGACCGCGGCCGGCATCGAGGCGGGCGCGGCGACCGGGAGCACGGGGCTCGAGGACGCCGACGTGCTGTGGGTCGGGTCGTCGCTGACCCTGCCCGCCGGCAGCGCGGGCCGCACGGCGGTGCAGGAGTGGGTGGACGACGGCGGGTCCGTCGTCGGACGCTCGGCCGCCGCGTTCGCGGTGGCGGAGACGTACGGGCTGGTCGAGGGCGACGCGGTGACCGGCAATCGGTCGGGCAACGGCATCGTCGACGTCACCACGCCGGACGGCTCGATCCTCGCGCCGCACGAGCAGGACCACGCGTTCGTCTACCCGGCGACGTGGTTCACCGGCCTCGGGGAGGGCACCACGGTGGAGCAGACGTACGACGCCGGGCAGCCGTTCCTCGCCGGGCACTGGGTCTCCACCGGCTCGGGCGCGGACGGGCCCGCCGCGGCCGCGGGGCAGGCGGCCGTGGTCTCGGGCGAGGCGGAGTCGGGCGCGCGGGCCGTCGTCTTCGGCACGTCGGTGTTCTTCCGTACCCATCCGAAGGGAGGCCTGGGCCAGGCCGCCCAGGCCCTCTTCTGGGCGACCTCCGGCGACTGACCCGCACCTGCCGCCCGGGCCGACGCCCCGGGCGGCAGGGCGGGGCCGGACCGCAGGATCAGGACGCGCGTCCGCGGCGCAGCACGCCGCCCGCGACCGCCGCCCCGACCCCCACGGCCGCGGCGACCCCGAACGCCCACCACAGCTGGGTGCGCAGCGGCACCAGCAGGGCGTCGACGGTGTCGTCCAGCACCTGGCGTCCCGCCTCGCCGACGTCGAGCCCGGCGAAGCCCGCCTGCACGGCCTCGGGCAGCAGCACGAGGAGCACCAGCATCGCGACGGCGGTCAGCGCCCCCGTGACGGCGACCGTGCGCAGGCGCCGACCGGGCCGGGCGACGAGGGCGGCCAGCACGACGAGCAGCACCGTCGCCGGCAGGGTCCACGGGGTCCACCGGTCCAGCAGGGCGACGGCGGACTGGGCGGTGGCGAGGTCGTCGGACGCGTACAGGACGACGTCCGCGCCGGTCGTCGCGAAGCCCTCGGGCACGGGCAGCCCGCGGTCGCGCAGCGCCTGACCGATCGACTCCAGGAACGGGTCGAGGGGCAGCGTCACCACGCCGTCCGCGGCGTCGACGACGTCGCTCTCGTCGCGCAGCACCGCCACGGTCGCGGCGTGCCCCTGCCGGCTGGCCTCCTCCCACGCGGGCGGGAAGGCGTCCGAGCGGACGAAGACGTCGGCCACCTCGCCGATCACGGGCCGCAGCGCGCCGGCGAGCAGGCCCGAGTCGATCTGGCCGGCCACGGTGCCGGTCAACGCCTCGGCGACCGCGTCCTGCGTGGTGATCTCGTCCGCCAGCGGCGCGGTCGCCGCGACGTAGGCGTCCGTGTCCAGCAGCGTGCCCTCGACGTACCGCGCGGGCACCGTGACCACGGCCGCCAGCACCGCGAGCAGCACCAGGACGCCGCTGAGGAAGCTCCGCGCACCCGCCATGGTCGGCACGCTACGCGGCCGCGGGCGGGACCACAGCGCGGGCTACAGTCCCGTGCGCCCGTCGACGCACTCGCGCAGCAGGTCCACGTGGCCCATGTGCCGGGCGTACTCCTCCAGCACGTGCAGCAGCACGTCGCGCGCCTCGACGGTGCCGCCGTCGTACGGGACCTCGCGGTCCATGTCCTCGCCGGCGAACCAGTCGTCCGCGACCTCGACGGCGCGGTGCCAGGCGTCCCACGCCTCCTCGACGCAGGTCGCGTCCGGGAGGGCGCCGTCGAAGTCGACGTCGGGGTAGCCGGGCAGCTCGAAGGGGCCGCGCTCGTCGACGCCCTGCAGCACCCGGCGGAACCAGTGGTGCTCGACGTTGGCGAGGTGCCGGACGAGGCCGAGCAGCGAGAGGGTCGACGGCGGCACGGCGCGGCGTGCGAGCTGGGAGGCGTCCAGGCCCTCGCACTTCATGACCAGCGTCATGCGGTAGCGGCAGAGGTATTCCCAGAGGGTCTCCTTCTCGCCGACCGGGTCGACGCCCGTCGCTCGCGGGTCGTTCTCGGGATGCACCCACAGGCCGGGCGTGGTAGAGGTCACGCGCGTAATCTGGCCGAACGCCCGCCACGGGTCAAGCGGCACCCTCCCACCTGCGGCGACGTTCCGGGCGTCGGGCGCTCTCCCGGTAGCCTTCGGCAGCATGAGGGCCAGGACGAGACGCGTCGCCGGCGCCTCGCGCGGCGTCGTCGGTCGCCTGAGGCGACCGGTGCCGGGGGCCTGGCGTCGACGCTCCTCGTTCGCGGCCGCCGGCGCGGTCGCGCTGCTCGTGGGGCTCGGCGTCGGAGTGGCGTCCGGAATCGTGGCGGACGCCGGCGCTCCCGCGGAGGCGGTCCTCGCGGCGGGCCCGCCCGACGAGTGCCCGGTGGTGCAGGCCGCGTGGTCGAGGTCGGCGTCCCTGCAGGTCGGGATGACGGCCGACGACCCGGCCACCCTGCGACGCGGCTTCGTGGGTGCCCGCGACGCGCTCTCCGAGGTCCGGCCGCCCGCGGAGGTCCGTGACGACTGGCTCACCGTCGCGACCTACGTGGGCGCGGTCGCCGACGAGATCGAGGCGGCCGGCGAGGACGAGGTCGCGTCCGCCGTCGCCGAGGCGCTGGCGGACCTGGACACCGCGGCGATGACGGCCGCGTCGAACCGCGTCACGACCTTCCTCAAGGACGGTTGCGGCGCGACGGACGCGCCGGACGACACGCAGGACGACGCGCCCGCCGGCTGAGCGGTGATTTCCGCGCGCGGAGGCGGTGACGCACCATAGGGGGATGCGTCGCGCCCGCCTCCTGCCCCGCCAGCTCCCGGTCGTCGTCGTGGGGATGCTCGTGACGGGGGCCGCGCTGGCCGGGTGCGGGCAGTCCGGCGGCGGTGAGGAGCCGGTCGCTGAGCCCGCCCCGGCGGTCTCGATCCCGGGCGACCTCGCGATGGGCGTCGAGGGCGAGCCGAGCCGGTCGAAGGACTCCGGGGCGGACCCCGCGGCGTCGCCCGACCCGAGCGCTGACGCGTCGGACGGCGAGGGCCTCGACCACGAGACGTGCGCCGGGCTGCAGCAGGCGTGGTCCACGACGAACCGCGCGCTCGTGGACCTCAGCCCCGAGCACCCGCGCGCGCTGGTGCAGAGCTTCCGCACCGCGGACAAGGCGATGGCCGCGGTGGAGCCGCCCGACGGGGTGGCGAAGCCCTGGGGCGTGATGGCGGACTACCTGGGCAGCGCGGAGACGGCGTTCGAGGACGTCGACGAGGACGACGCGAACGCGGTGAGCTCGGCGATGGCGGGCGCGATCACGGCCGACGACACCGCCGACGCCACGACCGCCGCCAAGGACATCACCGCGTTCCTGTCGACCGAGTGCTCGGGCCGATGACGACGGGCGGCCGTGCGTCGACACCTGCGTCGACACCTGACTCGACACCCGCGTCGGCGCCTGCCTCGGCGCCCGTGCCCGGCGCGGCGGGGCACGCCGCGCCCCTGGTCGACGCGCTGCGGTCGGACCTGGCGGCGGCGGGCTACACCGTCGACGGCGTCGGCGAGGCGCTGGGCGAGGTCGCGTCCGCGGCGCTGCACCGCGAGCAGACCGTGCCCGCCCGCCGCGACCTCGCGGACGTCGCCCCCGCGCACGAGCCGCGCGCGGCGCTGGCCCGCCTGTTCCTGCTCGGCGACGAGGTGTCGCGCGCGGCGCTCGACCGCGCGCTGCCCCGCCTCGGCGCCGCGGGTGCCGCGCGCCTCGGCCTGGTGGCCGCGGCCGGCGAGGACGACGGCGACGCCGTGCGCGCCGTCGTCGACCTGCGCCCGTACGCCGCCGTCGACGCGGGCGGCGAGGCGTCGTGGTGGCTGGCGAGCGACCTCGCCGAGCTGGCCACGGGCGGCCGTCTCGCGACCGACCACGTGCTGGGCGCCGGCGGCGCCTCCACGACGCTGGCCCAGGTCACGGCGCGCACGCCCGTGGGCCGCGTGCTCGACCTCGGCACGGGGTGCGGCGTCCAGGCGCTGCACGCCGCGCGGCACGCTCGCCACGTCGTGGCGACCGACCTGTCCCGGCGCGCGCTGGGCTTCGCGCGGTTCAACCTCACGCTCAACGTCCCGGCGGAGGGCGTCGACGTCGCGCTGCGGCACGGGTCGATGCTGGACCCGGTGGCGGGGGAGAGCTTCGACCTCGTGGTCTCCAACCCGCCGTTCGTCATCACCCCGCACGCCGGCGCGGCGGGCGCCGCGGTCGCGGAGGCGCTGGGCGACTACGAGTACCGCGACGGTGGCCGCTCCGGCGACGACCTGGTGCGCGACCTGGTGCGCGACGTCGCCGGAGTGCTCGCGCCGGGCGGCGTCGCGCAGCTGCTGGGCAACTGGGAGCACCGCCGCGGCGAGCCGTGGGACGAGCGGGTGGGCGCGTGGCTCGAGGCCGCCGGCCTCGACGGCTGGGTGATCCAGCGCGAGGTGCTCGACCCGGCCGAGTACGCGGAGACGTGGATCCGCGACGGCGGCACCACCCCGGAGCGGGAGCCCGGCGCGTGGGCCGCCGCCTACGGCGCGTGGCTGGACGACTTCGCCTCCCGCGACGTCGAGGCCGTCGGCTTCGGCATCGTCACCCTCCGCCGGCCCACGGACGGCGCGCGCCCCACGCTGCGCCGCCTCGAGGAGCACACCGGGTCCGTGCACCAGCCGCTCGGCGCGCACGTCGCGGCGTCGCTCGCGGCGCACGACTGGCTCGAGGCGCGCGACGACGCGGCGCTCGCCGGCGCCCACCTCGTGATCGCGGACGACGTCACCGAGGAGAGGTTCCACACGCCCGGTCAGGCCGACCCGAACGTCGTCGTGATCCGGCAGGGCGACGGGCTGGGCCGCGGGGTGCACGCCTCCACCGGCCTGGCGGCGTTCGTCGGGGTGTGCGACGGCGAGCTCGCCGTCGGGCAGATCGTCGGCGCGCTCGGTGCGCTGCTCGACGTCCCCGCCGACGACCTGCGGGCCGAGCTGCTGCCCGCCGTCCGCGGCCTGGTGCGCGACGGGTTCCTCCGCCCCGCCGGCTGAGCGGGCTCAGCGGACGGCGTCGAGATACGGGTCCGCCCAGGCGCTGACGATGCGTGCCGCGCGCGCCGCCTGACCGGGCGCCGTGAGCAGGTGGTCGCTCCCCTCGAGCGCCACGAAGCTGCGGGGGTGCCGGGCGGCGGCGAAGATCTTGCTGGCGTTCTCGATGCCCACGACGCGGTCGGTGGGCGAGTGCATGATCAGCAGCGGCAGGCCGAGGTCGGCGATGCGGTGGTCGAGGTCGGCGTCGCGGACGTCCTCCACCATCCCGCGCTTGAGGTTGAGCCGCTTGCCGCCCACCTGCCACACGGCGTTCCCCTCGGCCAGCACCTGGTCGACCAGGTCGTCGTACTGGTGCTCGGCGTGGCTGGGGTCGAAGGGCGCGCACACCGAGGCGACGGCGCGCGCGCCCGCCTCCTGCGCCGCAGCGATGACGGCCGCCCCGCCCCAGGAGTGCCCGACGAGGAGCGCCGGCGGCCCGCCATGGATGACGTGCTCGGCCATGAACCGCGCGGCGAGCACCGTGTCGGCGACCTTCACCGTGAAGGAGCCGTCGCCCCAGTCGCCCTCCGAGTCGCCCAGCCCGAGGTTGTCGAACCGCAGCATCCCGATCCCCTCGGCGGCGAGCTGCTTGCAGATGCGCGCGGCCGCCGGGGAGTCCTTGCCGAGCGTGAACCCGTGGGCGAACAGGCCCCAGCCCCGCACCTCGCCCTCGGGCCGGTCGACGATGCCCGCGAGCCGCGGTCCTGTGCTGCTCGGGAACGTCACTCGTTCGGCCATCGGTCCGTCCTCCTCGTGCGTGGGCAGTCCGCCGGCCGCCCTCCCGGCGTCGGCGTGCGGCACGAGTGTGCCATCGCCGACCGGCGTGACCAGCGCCACATGGGGACCTCTGCCCTGCGGACGGGGGCGCGCGGACGCACCCGGTCGTCCACCATGGTGACCATGCGCAACCGACTGACCATGACCCGTGCGACCGCTGTGGCCGCCGCCGCCCTGCTCTCCCTCGGCCTCGCCGCCTGCAGCGGCTCGGGCGACTCGGGGTCCGGCTCCGGTGAGGGCACGCCCGCCGCCGAGGAGCAGGCGCCCGAGGAGAGCACGGCCGAGGAGGAGGCCCCGGCCGACGAGGCGGCCGGCGGCGACGTGTGCGGCGCCGTCCAGGCCCTGACCGAGGCGTCCTCCGCGATGGGCGACGTCGACCCCTCCGACCTGCAGCCCACGGTCGACAAGCTCGAGGAGCTCACCACCACGCTCGAGGGCGTCGGCGAGCCGCCCGCCGAGATCGCCGACGACTGGGCGACGCTCACGACGTCGTTCCGCACCGCGACGGACGGCCTGGGCGCCGCGGCCGAGAACCCCACGGACGCCGAGGCGATGACGAAGCTGCAGGACGCCATGTCCGCGATGACGGGCTCGGAGTTCCAGGAGGCCGCCACGGCCGTCGGCACCTACGCCGGCACCAACTGCTGACCTCTGATCCTGACGAGGCCCCGCCGGGCGTGCTCGGCGGGGCCTCGCCCTGTCGTCAGCCGATGACGACGGCCGCCTCAGGGCGCCGGTACAGGCGCTGCCGGTCGCGCATCGCGAGGCCGGTGCCGAGGGTGATGGGCCCGAGCCGGCCGAGGAACATCAGGGCCACGAGCACCAGCTGGTGCCAGGGCTGCATGTCCGCGGTGATGCCGGTGGACAGCCCGGTGGTGCTGAACGCGGAGATGACCTCGTACAGCACCTGGTCCAGGGTGAACAGGCTGGTGGAGAGTGTGATCGCGAGGGTGGGCACCACCACGGCCGCGACGCCGACGAGCGCGACGGTGAGCGCCTGCCGCTGGGTGCTCGGCGTCAGGCGCCGGTCCCAGAGCGTGGCGTCCGGGTCGCCGCGCAGCTCCGACCAGATCGCGACGGCGAGGACGGCGAACGTCGTCACCTTGATGCCGCCGGCCGTGCCGCCCGACCCACCGCCGACGAACATCAGCATGTCGGTGAAGAACCAGGTGCCGTTGTTGGCCTGCGACAGGTCCACGGAGTTGAAGCCGGCGGTGCGCGGCATCACCGCCTGCGTGAACGCGGCGAGCACCTTCGCCGGCGGGTCGAGCGGGCCGAACGTGCCGGGGTTGCGCCACTCGGCCGCGAGGAAGAACACGGTGCCCACCACCAGCAGCACCGCCGTCATCAGCACGGTGAGCCGCGTGTGCACGCTCCACCGCGACAGCCGCTGCAGGTCGGTCGGGCCGTCCTCGGCGCGACGCGTGCGGTGCAGGCGCCACAGCTCGAGCAGCACGGGGAAGCCGAGGCCGCCGATGATGACCGCGGCACAGATCGGCAGGCAGACCCACGGGTCGGCGACGAACGGCACGAGGCTCTGGCTGTAGATCGAGAACCCCGCGTTGTTGAACGCGGACACCGCGTGGAACACGCCGGACCAGACGGCGTGGCCGAGCGGCTCGTCGTAGGCGGCGACGAAGCGCGCCGTGAGCAGCGCGGCCACCACCAGCTCGGTGACGACGGTGAACCGGAGCACCCCCAGCAGCACACGTCGCACGTCGCCCATCCCGACCGAGCGGGTCGACTCCGTCGCCACCAGGCGCGTGCTGAGCCCCAGGCGACGGGTCAGCAGCAGGCCGAGCAGCGACGCGAGCGTCATGACCCCGAACCCGCCCACCTGGATGAGCAGCAGGATCACGACCTGCCCGAACGGCGTCCAGAACGTCTCGGTGTCGACGACGGCGAGGCCGGTCACGCAGGTCGCGGACGTCGCGGTGAACAGGGCCTCGACGAAGCTCGCGTTCCTCCCGGTGGCGCTGACCGGCAGGCTCAGCAGGGCCGTGCCGGCGGCGATCGTCGCGAGGAAGGCGAGGGTGACCACCTGGGCCGGGCGGCGGCGCAGGCTCGCGGGCGAGGCGGGGGAGGACGCGGGCGCCCGGTGCGGGCGCAGCCACGGGATCGGGTGCACGAAGGATCAGTGTGCACCCGGTGGCGGGCTGGAGGCGCCCTGGCCGCGGGCTGGTCACCCCCGTAGCGTGTGGTGCGCCGGGCAACCGTCCGGTACCTGACGGAAGGAATTCTCCGATGAGACGCACGACCTTCAGGACGATGGCCGCCACGGCCGCCGGGCTCACCCTCGCGGCGAGCGCGGCGACGGCCCAGGCCGCCGGGCCGAGCCCCGACGACGACGTCGCGGGCGCGGACCGATATCCGGCCGGGCTCCTGCAGGCCATGACGGACGACCTCGGCGTGTCGGAGGAACGCGCCGTCGAACGACTCGACTTCCAGGACGACGCCGCGGCCGCGCAGGAGCGGCTGCGGGAGGAGCTCGGCGACGACTTCGCCGGCGCGTGGCTCGACCCCGTGCGCGACCGGCTCTACGTCGCCACGACGGGTGGCGCCGACGCCTCCGCCGTGCGCGCCGCGGGCGGCTCTGCCGTCGACGCCGTCGATGCCGTCGACGCCCGGTACTCGCTGGACCAGCTCGAGGGCTGGGCCGCGGACCTGGGTGACGACGCGGCCGCGGCCGACGGCGTGACCGGCTGGCACGTGGACGTGCGGGACAACACGCTCGTCGTGGAGGCGCTCGACGGCGCCACCGACGAGGCTCGGGCCGCGCTCGCGGACTCCGGCGTGCCCGAGGGGGCCGCCGCCGTCACGACCACCGCCGAGCGGCCACGGGTGCTCGACGACGTCGTGGGCGGCAATGCGTACTACATCAACGGTGCGTCACGATGCTCCGTCGGCTTCGCCGTCACCGACGGCTTCGTCACCGCGGGGCACTGCGGCTCCGCGGGCGACCCGACGTCGCAGCCCACGGGGACGTTCGCCGGGTCGAGCTTCCCCGGCGACGACTACGGGTACGTCCAGGTGGGGCTCGGCAGCACGCCGGTCGGTGCCGTGAACGACTGGTCCGGCGGTCAGGTCGCCGTCGCGGGCGCCGAGCCCGCGCCGGTGGGGGCCCAGGTGTGCCGCTCCGGCTCCACGACGGGCTGGCACTGCGGCACGGTCGAGGCGCTCGACGTGTCGGTCTCCTACGCCGAGGGCGCGGTCGACGGGCTCATCCGCACCGACGTGTGCGCGGAGCCGGGCGACTCCGGTGGTTCGCTGCTGGCGGGCGACCAGGCGCAGGGCGTGACGTCCGGCGGGTCCGGCGACTGCACCTCCGGCGGCACGACGTTCTTCCAGCCGGTGGGCGAGATCCTCGACGCCTACGGCCTCACCCTGGTGACCGGCTGACCCCCGCGAGGTAGTTCAAGACTCCGCGAGGTAGTTCACCACTCCGCGAGGTAGTTCAGAATCCCGCGAGGTAGTTCACCAGGAGCAGAGGTGAACTACCTCGCGGAGTGGTGAACTACCTCGCGGGGACGACGCGCGGGGCGTCCGGCCCGGCGAGGACGGCGGCGAGGATCGCCTCGATCGCGAACGCCGTCTCCTCCGCGAGGTCGACGGCGTCCGGGTCGAGCAGCCACTGCACCTGCAGGCCGTCCATGACGCCGATGACGGCGCTCGCGGCGCTGCGGGCCTGCGCCTCCCCGAGCGCCACGTCGCGCTCCCGCGCCACCTGCAGCAGGGCCGCGGTGATCTCGCCGCGCAGCACCGTGAAGCGCTCGGTGACCCAGGCGGCCGCCGGGTGGCCGTCGGTGACGGACTCGCCGGTGAGCACCGAGTAGGCCTGCACGATGCCGCGCCGGTCCGCGTTGATGCGCGCGGTCGTCATGAGGTGGCGGAACAGGTCGAGGCCGCCGGGGATGTGCTGCCCCTCGAGGTGCTCGACGTCCACCCGGTCGCGGTACTCCAGCACCGCCCACAGCAGCTTGTCCTTGCTGCCGAAGTGGTGCAGCACGCCCGCGTGCGTGATGCCCACCTGCTCGGCGACGTCGACGAGCGACCCCGCGTGATAGCCCTTCGAGCCGAACACGCGCGTCGCCGCGCCGAGGATCTCCTCGCGCCGCTCGGCCTTCGAGGGGCGGGTCCGTCGCGGGGTGCTGCCGTCTGCCATGGCGTCACCATACTGTGACCTCCGTCTACTTACTTACCTGTCAGTAACTGTGCTTCACTGGGCGCCAGTCGACGCCGACCAGGACGAGGGAGTACCGCCGCGTGTCATCGCAGACCGCTGTCACCAGCACCGACGCCAGCATCGATGTGCAGATCGATGCGCAGATCGATGCGCTCGTCGATCTGCTCGACATCGATGAGAAGGCCGCGCTCGTGGTCGGCGCGTCCATGTGGGCGACCCGCGCCGTCGAGCGGATCGGCCTCGAGCCCGTCGTCATGTCCGACGGCCCGGTGGGCGTGCGCGACCCGCGGGGCCACGGCACCTCCGCGATGCTGCCCGCGCCGTCGGCGCTGGCGGCCACGTGGGACGTCGGCCTGGCCCGCCGGACGGGGCAGCTCTTCGCGGCGGAGGCCCGCCGCCACGGCGTCGACGTCGTCCTGGCGCCGCAGGTCAACCTCCAGCGCACCCCCGTCGGCGGGCGGCACTTCGAGTGCTACTCCGAGGACCCGCACCTCACGGCGGAGGTCGCCGTCGCCCTCGTCGGCGCGGCGCAGGAGCGCGGCGTGGGGATGTGCGTGAAGCACTACGTGGCCAACGACTCCGAGACCGACCGCACCCGCTACCTCGCCCGCGTCGACGAGCGGACGCTGCGCGAGGTGTACCTCGCGCCGTTCGAGCGGCTCGTCGCCGCCGGGGCGTGGAGCGTCATGGGCGCCTACAGCGGGGTCGACGACGGGACCACCGCCGCGCCCGCCCTCGAGCACCGCCCCCTGCTCACCGGCGTGCTCAAGGACGAGTGGGGCTTCGACGGCCTCGTCGTGAGCGACTGGGTGGCCACGCAGTCCGTGTCCGCTGCCGTGCGCGGCGGGCTCGACCTGCAGATGCCGGGGCCGGACGGGCCGTGGGGCGACGGACTGCTCGCCGCCGTCCGGTCCGGGGAGGTGGCCCTCGCCGACCTCGACGACAAGGTGCGGCGGCTGCTGCGGCTCGCGCACCGTGTCGGGCGGCTGACGCTGCCGGGCGACGTCCCTGCCGTCCCGGTCGACGCCGCCGAGCCGCCCGTCCCGGCCGAGGACCCGGTGCCGCTCCTGCGCGAGCTCGTCGCGCGCTCCGTCGTCGTGCTCAAGGACGACGACGGCCTCGTCCCGGTCGCCGACGGGCCCCACGGCGCGCCCCTGCGGGTGGCGCTGCTGGGGGCGCACGCGGCGGAGCCGTTCTTCCAGGGCGGGGGCTCGTCGTTCGTCGTGCCCGACCGGCTCACCCACCCCGCCGACGCGCTGCGCGCCGCGCTCCCGGCGGGCTCGGTCGTGGACGTCGTCGCCGGGTCGCGCGTGCTGCGCAACCCGCCGGCGCTCGACCTGGGCCGCTGCACCGACCCCGTGACGGGCGTGCCCGGCGTGCGCCTGGAGTGGCTCGCCGCCGACGGCGCGGTGCGCCGCACCGAGACCCGCACCGCCTGGGAGGGGTGGTGCGCCGACGTCGGCCCCGACGACGCCGTCCTGCGGCTCACCGCCCGCGTGCGCGCCGACGAGCCCGGCACCCACGAGCTCGGGGTGGGCACGGTGGGTGTGCACCGGGTGACGGTGGACGGTCGGCCGGCGTCCGCCGGCGACGTCGTCGTGGACGAGGACGTCATCCTCGCCTCGGGCCACAACCACCCGATCGCCGCGACCCTCGCCGTCGAGGGCGGTCCGCAGGGCGCGCTGCTCGAGGCCGACCTGCAGGTGGTGCACCCCGTCGGCTACGACCGGTTCGTGCGCGGCGCGCTGGTGCACCGGCTGCCCGGGCCGTCGGCCGAGGAGGAGCTCGAGGCCGCGGCCGCCGCGGCACGGGAGGCCGACGTCGCCGTCGTCGTCGTGGGCACCACGCACGAGGTCGAGTCCGAGGGCTACGACCGCGCCGACCTGGCGCTGCCCGGCACCCAGGACGCGCTGGTGCGGCGCGTGCTCGCCGCCAACCCGCGCACCGTGGTGGTCGTCAACGCCGGCGCCCCGGTGCTGCTGCCCTGGTACGACGACGCGCCCGCCGTGCTGTGGGGCTGGCTGCCCGGGCAGGAGGCCGGCACCGGCCTGGCGGACGTGCTCACCGGGATGACCGAGCCGTCCGGCCGACTGCCGTGGACCCTGCCCGCGCGCGCCGCGGACGTGCCCGTGCCGCACGCGATCCCCGTCGGTGGCGTCGTCGACTACGCCGAGCGGCTCGACGTCGGCTACCGCGCCTGGGAGCGCCGCCTCGACGCCGGGTCCGGTGCCGGGTCCGTGGGGCCCGAGCCCGCCGCCCCGTTCGGGCACGGCCTCGGCTGGACGACGTGGGACTACGAGGCCGCGGCTGTCCAGGGCGCCGGCGCCGGGGAGGACGTCGTCGTCCGCGTCACGGTGCGCAACGCCGGCGCACGGCCCGGGCGCGAGGTCGTGCAGGTCTACGTGACCCCGCCCGCGGGCACGGCCGCCACCGACCCCGCGCGCCCCGTGCGCTGGCTCGGCGGCTTCGCCGTCGTCGACGCCGCGCCGGGGGAGCGCGCCACCGCCGAGGTGCGCGTGCCCCGCCGCGCCCTCCGGACGTGGGACGCCGCCGCCGGCGGCTGGACCACACCGCCCGGCACCTACCGGCTCACCGCGGGCCGGTCGGTGCGCGACCCGCGGCTCGACGTCGACCTCGACGTCGCGCCCGACACCCAGCCCTGACCATCCAGCCCTGACCATCCAGCCCTGACCATCCACCCATCGCCCCGCCATCGGCGGCGGGGCTCGTGCAAGGAGGCACACCGTGAGAATTCGCAAGCTCAGCACGGCGGTCGCGAGCGCCGCGGTCGTCGCCCTGCTGGCCGCGGCCTGCGGCGGCGGCGCGGGCGGGAACAGCCCGTCCGCCTCCGCCGGCGGGGTCGGCACCGAGACCCTGACGGTCGGCATGCCCAACGGCGTGCAGACGGAGAACCAGTCGCCGTTCGCGACCGGCTCGTCCGCGCTCTCCCTCGGCTACGCGTTCGTCCTCTACGAGCCGCTCATGATGCGCAACCAGGCCAAGCCGTCCGAGGACCCGGAGCCCTGGCTGGCCGAGAAGATCGAGTGGAACGAGGACTACACGCAGGCCGTCATCACGCCGCGGTCGGGCGTGACCTGGTCGGACGGCGAGGACTTCACCGCCGACGACGTCGCGTTCTCGATCCAGCTCCGCATCGACCACGAGGGCCTCAACGCGGCCGCGCTGCCGTACGACACCGTCGAGACCGACGGGAAGACCGCGACGGTGTCGTTCACGGCGCCGCAGTACGTCAACCAGTCCAAGCTGTACGACCTGCTCATGGTGCCCGAGCACCTGTGGAAGGACGTCGAGGACCCGACGACGTTCACCAACACCGAGCCCGTCGGCACCGGCCCCTACACGCTCGCGTCGTGGACGCCGCAGGCCGCCACGGTCAAGGCCCGGGACGACTACTGGGGCGGGCAGCCCAAGGTCCCCGAGATCCGGTACTCGTCGTACAACGACAACAACGCGCTGACCACGGCGCTCACGACCGGCGAGGCGCAGTGGGGCTGGACGTTCATCGCCGACTACGAGAACGTCTACATCGCGCAGGACCCGGAGCACTTCCACCAGTACGCGGCCGCCGGCCTCGGCATCGACGCGCTCTTCCTCAACAACGAGAAGAAGCCGTTCGACGACGTGGCCTTCCGCCGGGCGCTCAACATGGTCATCGACCGGCAGGAGCTCGTCGACGTCGCCACCTCGGGCGTCAACCCGCCGCTGACCAACGTCACCGGCCTGCCGCTGCCGGCCGGCGAGCCGTACCTCTCCGACGCCTACGCGGACGCCGACCTCGCCGTCGACGTCGACGGCGCCAAGGCGCTGCTCACCGACGCCGGCTACACCTGGGAGGGCGAGAAGCTCGTCGACCCCGACGGCGAGAAGGTGACCTTCGAGCTCACCGACCCGGCGGGCTGGAACGACTACCTCACCGCGCTCGACCTCATCAAGAACGCGGCCGCGACGCTCGGCGTCGACGCCACGGTTAACCCGGTCAACCAGGACGGCTGGTTCGCCGACGTCGTCCCCCCGGGCGACTTCCAGGCCACGCTGCACTGGACCGACGGCGGCGCCACCCCCTGGGACATGTACTCCGACCAGTTCGACGGCGCGCAGTACAAGAAGCTCGGCGAGCCGGCCACGTGGAACTTCGGCCGCTTCCAGGACGATGCCGCGACGAAGGCGTTCGCCGACTACGCGGCGGCGACCGACGACGCCGCGCGCCAGGCCGCGATGGACACCATCCAGCAGGTCTACGTGGAGCAGGTGCCGGCCATCCCGATCTGGTCGCGGCCCGCCACCGCGCAGTACTCCTCGCTGAACTACGTCGGCTGGCCGTCCGAGGACGACCCGTACAACCAGCCGCAGCCCACGGGGGTCCAGGCCGCCCAGATCGTCATGCACCTGGAGCCCGCGTCCTGATGTCCCTCCACACCACCACCCCCGGGGCGCCCGCCGGCGCCCCGGGGAGCACCCCGCGCACCGACCCCGGCCCGCCCGTGCTCGAGGCCGTCGGGCTCACCAAGCACTACCCGGTCAAGGGCGGCGGCCGAGGCTCCGGGCGCGGCGCCGTCGTGCACGCCGTCGACGGCGTGGACCTCGCGCTGCACGCCGGCCGCGTCGTGGCCCTCGTCGGCGAGTCCGGCTCCGGGAAGTCGACCGTGGCGCGCCTGCTCGCCCAGCTCCAGCCCGCCACCGCGGGCCGCCTGCTGCTCGGCGGCGCCGACGCGCGGGCGCGCGGGCGGCGGGCGTTCCGCCGCTACGTCAACCGCGTCCAGATGATCTTCCAGGACCCGTTCGCGTCCCTGAACCCGGTGCACCCCGTGCGGTACACGCTCACGCGGGCGCTGCGCATCCACCGCGGCCGACTGCGCGGGGACGAGCTGGAGCGGGCCCTCGCCGAGCTGCTCGAGCGCGTGCACCTCACGCCCGCCGAGCGGTACGTGGACAAGTACCCGCACGAGCTGTCCGGTGGGCAGCGCCAGCGGATCGCCATCGCGCGGGCGCTCGCGGCCGACCCGGAGGTGCTGCTGGCCGACGAGCCGATCTCGATGCTCGACGTGTCCATCCGGCTCGGGATCCTCAACCTGCTCGCCGACCTGCGCGACCGGCTGCACCTGGCGATCCTCTACATCACGCACGACATCGCCTCCGCGCGGTACTTCGCCGACACCACCCTGGTGATGTACGCGGGGCGGGTCGTCGAGTCGGGGGACAGCGAGTCGGTCACCCAGGACCCGAAGCACCCGTACACGCGGCTGCTCCTGGCGTCGGCGCCCGACCCCGAGAGCCTCGCCGAGCGGCCCGAGGGCGCCCCGCGCGGCGAGCCGCCCAGCCTCGTGCGCCCCCCTTCTGGCTGCCGCTTCCACCCGCGCTGCCCGTTCGCGACCGACCTGTGCGCCGCCGAGGCGCCGCCCCTGCTCGACGTCGGGCGGGGGCCCGGCGGCGAGCCGCGACTGGCGGCGTGCTGGGGCTATTCCGACCGCGCCGACGCCCCGGCCGTGCCGCGGACCGCGACGCCGACGGGAGGGGACGCATGAGGTTCGTGCTGCGCCGCGCGCTGTTCTACCTGTTCACCGCCTGGGCCGCCATCACCATCAACTTCCTCGTGCCGCGGCTGCTGCCGGGCGACCCGGTCACGGCCCTCATGGGGCGCATGCAGGGCCGGATCGACTCGAACGCGGAGCAGTCGCTGCGCGTGCTGTTCGGGCTCGACCAGGACATGTCGCTGTGGGACCAGTACGTGCACTACTGGCAGATGCTGCTGCACGGCGACCTCGGGCTGAGCTTCACCCACTTCCCGACGCCCGTGGCCGACATCGTCACGCAGGCCCTGCCGTGGACGGTCGGCCTCGTGGGCATCGCCACGGTCATCGCGTTCCTGCTGGGCACGGCCGTGGGCACCGGCATCGGCTGGCGGCGCGGCACCTGGGCCGACTCCCTGCTGCCGATCACGACGTTCTTCTCGGCGGTGCCGTACTTCTGGCTCGGCCTCATCGCCATCGCGGTGTTCGCCGTCAACCTCGGCTGGTTCCCGTCGAACGGCAGCTACGACCGCGGCATGGTGCCGTCGCTGAGCTGGGAGTTCGTCGGCTCGGTGATCTACTACGGCACCCTGCCGGCCCTGACCATCGTCGTGTCGTCGGTCTCCGGCTGGATCCTCGGGATGCGCAACATGATGGTCACCGTCTCCAGCGAGGACTACGTCACCGTGGCGCACGCGAAGGGGCTGCCCGCCCGGGCGGTCGTCGTGGGGTACGCCGCGCGCAACGCGATCCTGCCGCAGGTCTCGAGCTTCGCCCTCGCCCTCGGCTTCGTCGTCGGCGGCACGCTCGTCATGGAGATGGTCTTCAGCTACCAGGGCATCGGCTACACGCTCTACCAGGCGGTCTCCACCCACGACTACCCGCTGATGCAGGGCTGCTTCCTCGTCATCACGCTGTCCGTGCTGGTCGCCAACCTCGTGGCGGACCTGGCCTACGCGGCGCTCGACCCCCGCACCCGGCAGGAGGGCTGACATGGCCACATCGACCACCGCGATCGAGGTCGCGGCACCCACGGGACCCGACGACGTCGGGACGGGCGTCGCGCGCCCCGGGCGACGCCCGCGGCTGCTGTTCCTGCGCAACTCCAAGGCGCTGGTCGGCATCGCGATCCTCGTCCTCTTCGGGATCCTCGCCGTCGTCGGGCCGTGGATCGCGCCCTACGACCCGAACCAGGTGAGCACCGCCCTGCTCCAGCCGCCGTCCGGCGCGCACTGGCTCGGCACCGACCACACGGGGCGCGACATCCTGTCCCAGATCATCGTCGGCACGCGCGGCGTGCTCGTCGTCGGGCTGGTCGCCGGGCTCGGGGCCACCGTGCTCGGCGTGATCGTCGGCGTGACGGCCGGATTCGTCGGCGGGCTGGGCGACGAGGGGCTGTCGGCGCTGTCGAACGTCTTCCTCGTCATCCCGCAGCTGCCGCTGATCATCATCATCGCGGCCCAGCTGCCCAGCGCGGGCGGCATCACGGTGGCGCTCGTCATCGGCGTCACCGGGTGGGCATGGGGAGCGCGGGTGCTGCGGGCCCAGACCCTGTCCCTGCGCAAGCGCGACTTCGTCGAGGCCGCCCGGGCCACCGGCGAGCGCACCTGGCGCATCGTCCTGGCCGAGGTGCTGCCCAACCTCACGGCGATCATCGCCGCAGGCTTCGTCGGCACCGTGACGTTCGCCGTCCTGAGCCAGGTGACGCTCGCGTTCATCGGCATCACGCCGGTGAGCGAGTGGAACTGGGGCACCATCCTGTTCTGGGCGCAGAACAACCTGGCGCTGCAGCGCGGCGCCTGGTGGTGGTTCGTCCCCGCCGGCCTGTGCATCGCCCTGCTGGGCATGGCGCTCACGCTGGTCAACTTCGGCATCGACGAGCTGGTCAACCCGCGCCTGCGCAGCACCGGCATGCACGCCCGCACCCTGCGCCGCCGCGGCATCCGGCCGCGCGTCGGCTTCACCCCGGTGGTCCGGGACCAGTGGCGGGCCTCGCGGCCCGGCGAGGAGGAACGATGAGCGAGCCCGTGCTGGAGATCCGCGACCTGCACGTGGACTACGGGTTCGGCGACGACCCCACGCACGTGCTGCGCGGGGTGGACCTGACCCTGCGCCGCGGCGAGGTCCTCGGCCTGGCGGGGGAGTCGGGCTGCGGCAAGTCGACCCTCGCCTACGCCGCGACCCGGCTGCTGCCGCCGCCCGGCCTCATCACCGGCGGGGAAGTGTGGCTCACCGACCGCGACGGCCGGCGCAGCGACGTCCTCGGCCTGACCGACGCGCAGCTGCGCGCCGCCCGCTGGCGCGACGTCGCTATCGTGTTCCAGGGCGCGATGAGCTCCCTCAACCCGGTCTTCCGGATCGGGCGGCAGCTCACCGACGGCATCCGGGCGCACCGGCCCGGCCTGTCGCCCCGGGACCTCGAGGCGCGCGCCGCCGAGCTGCTGGAGATGGTCGGCATCTCGGCGGACCGCCTCCGGGCGTATCCCCACCAGCTCTCGGGCGGCATGCGCCAGCGCGTGATGATCGCGATGGCCCTCGCCCTGGAGCCGCAGGTGCTGCTCATGGACGAGCCGACGACGGCGCTCGACGTCGTCATGCAGCGCCAGATCCTCGAGCAGATCATGGAGCTGCGCGACCGGCTGGGCTTCTCCGTCGTGCTCATCACCCACGACGTCTCCCTGCTGGTGGAGGTCGCCGACCGCATCGCGATCATGTACGCGGGGGAGATCGTGGAGGAGGCCACCGCCTCGGAGGTCTACCGGAGGCCGCGGCACCCGTACTCGGCGGGCCTGCTCGGCTCGTTCCCCCCGCTGCGCGGGCCGCGACGCGCGCTGTCCGGCATCCCCGGCGCCCCGCCCGACCTGCAGCGCCTCGGCGCGGGCTGCCCGTTCGCGCCGCGCTGCCCGCACGCGATGGACGTGTGCCGCGACGTGCGCCCCGTGCTGGGGCCGCCGCGCACGGGAGAGGTACGGCGGGTGGCGTGCCACCTGCACGACGCCGACCTCGTGGGCGCGGGCACGTCGGGCGGGCTGCCGCCGGAGCTCGCCCGCTGAACGACCGTGCTGGAAGGTGTCCGCGAGAGGGGAGACCTCCCCACCTCACGCATACGTTTCCGACACACCGGAGTGGGTAGCGTGGGCCCGTGCTCACCGAGACGCGCCCTCAGATGCCGCCGACCCCCTCGCAGGGGACGGCGGGCGTCGGCGCGCCGATCCTGCCGGTCGGCGCGTGGCGCGGACGGCGGACCGTCCCGCGGGCGCGGAACGCGCCGCGGGTCGCCGCCGGGGTCGTCGCCGTCCTCGCCGCGCTCGGGGTGTGGCTCACCTGGCGGTTCTTCGTCGGCACGGCCGCGGGCCAGCGCGTCGACGAGCTCGCGTTCGTCGGCGCCACGTACGGACAGGGGCGCCTGTGGCAGGTCGCCGAGCCGGTGCTCGACGTCGTTTCGGTGGCGTTCGTCGTCGCGGGGGTCGGGGTGGCGATGCTCGTCGCCCTGGTGCGGCGCCGCTGGGTGCTCGCGCTGCAGGTCGCGGTGCTGGTGGGCGGAGCCAACGTGACCACCCAGGTGCTCAAGCACGGCGTCCTCGACCGGCCCGAGCTGCTGTCCGGGTGGACCGGGCCCAACACGCTGCCCAGCGGGCACACGACCGTGGCCGCGTCGGTGTCGGTGGCGCTGCTGCTCGTCACGCCGCGGGCCTGGCGTCCGGTGGTCGCGATCCTCGGGGCCGCCTACACGGCGGCCACCGGCGTCTCGACGCTCGTGGGCCAGTGGCACCGGCCGTCGGACGTCGTCGCCGCGCTGCTCGTCGTCCTGGTGTGGGGTGCCGCCGTCTGCGCGCTCACGCCCGCGTCGTCGACGGACGAGCTGCGCCGCCCGGGCGCGTCCTACGCGGCACCCGGGTCGTACGTCGTCGCGGGCCTGCTGCTGCTCGCGTCGGTGGCCGGCCTCGTCGTCTCCGGGGCCACGCTCGTCGGCCTCGTCACGAACGGCGACCCGGTGCCCCTGTCGCCGGACCTCACCGCGTACGCGGCGGGGGCCCTGGGGGTGCTCGCGGTGACCGCGGCGGCGTTCGCGGCCCTCCTCGTGCTCCGCCAGCTCACCGCGCAGCCCCGCCTCACGTCTCGGTAGAGTGCCGCCCGGCGGCCGTGTCGGGGAAGTGACGAGCAGATGTCGTACCGTGACATGACCGGTCGGCCGGCCACCATCGCCACCGCAGCAGCACGCCGCCCGCACCGCCGCAGCACCAGGGAAAGCAGGAACGGATGCCCCAGCCACGCAAGCTCGTGATCGTCGAGTCGCCCACCAAGGCCCGCAAGATCCAGGGCTACCTCGGTGACGACTTCGAGGTCGAGGCGAGCGTCGGGCACATCCGCGACCTGCCGCAGCCGCGCGACCTGCCGACGGACATGAAGAAGGGCCCGTACGGCAAGTTCGCCGTCGACGTCGACAACGGCTTCGACCCCTACTACGAGGTGCACGCGGACAAGAAGCAGAAGGTCCGCGAGCTGAAGAAGGCCCTCAAGGAGGCCGACGAGCTCTACCTCGCCACCGATGAGGACCGCGAGGGCGAGGCCATCGCCTGGCACCTCATCCAGGAGCTCAAGCCCAAGGTCCCGGTCAAGCGGATGGTGTTCCACGAGATCACCCGCGAGGCGATCATGCGGGCGCTGGAGAACACCCGCGAGCTCGACGAGGACCTCGTCGACGCGCAGGAGACCCGCCGCATCCTCGACCGCCTCTACGGCTACGAGGTGTCGCCGGTGCTGTGGCGCAAGGTGCGCCAGGGGCTGTCCGCGGGGCGCGTGCAGTCGGTCGCGACGCGGCTGGTGGTGGAGCGGGAGCGCGAGCGCATGGCGTTCGTCTCCGCCGACTACTGGGACGTCACAGGGCAGTTCGCGCCGACCGAGGGCGACGACGCGGGTCAGGCGTTCCGCGCCCGCCTCACGGGCCTCGGGGCCGACCGCGTGGCATCGGGCCGCGACTTCGACGACCGCGGCCGCCTCAAGGTCCGCACGGGCGTCGTCCAGCTCGACGAGGCGTCGGCGCGGGCCGTCGTCGCGGGCCTCGCCGACACGGGGGCGGGCTCACGGTTCGCCGTCCGCTCGCTCGAGACCAAGCCGTACTCGCGCAAGCCGGCCGCGCCGTTCACCACCTCCACGATGCAGCAGGAGGCCGGCCGCAAGCTCCGCATGAGCGCGCGCCAGGCGATGCGCACCGCGCAGGCGCTGTACGAGAACGGCTACATCACCTACATGCGGACCGACTCGCCGTCGCTGTCCGCGGAGGCGACCGACGCCGCCCGCCGGCAGGCCGCCGAGCTGTACGGCCCCGAGTACGTGCCGGGCGCGCCCCGGCTGTACGCGTCGAAGAACAAGGGGGCGCAGGAGGCGCACGAGGCGATCCGGCCCGCCGGCGACTCGTTCCGCACCCCCGCCCAGGTGGCGCGGGAGATCTCCGGCGACCAGTTCAAGCTGTACGAGCTGATCTGGAAGCGCACCGTGGCGTCGCAGATGGCCGACGCCAAGGGCTCGACGGCGTCCGTGCGGCTGGCGGCCACGCTGGCCGACGCCGCGGGCGAGCTCGCCGGGCGCGACGCCGTGTTCTCGGCGTCGGGCACGGTCATCACGTTCCGCGGCTTCCTGGCCGCGTACGAGGAGGGCACCGACGTCGCGGAGGGCGCCGACGCGTCCGCGAAGGACGCGCGCCTGCCGCGCATGGCCGAGGGCGACCCGCTCCGCGGCGACGACCTCGAAGCCGAGGGGCACTCGACCTCGCCGCCCGCCCGCTACACGGAGGCGTCGCTGGTCAAGGCGCTGGAGGAGCTCGGGATCGGCCGCCCCTCCACGTACGCGGCGACCATCTCGACGGTCCAGGACCGCGGCTACGTGCGCACCAAGGGCCAGGCGCTGGTGCCCACATGGCTCGCGTTCGCCGTCGTGAAGCTGCTCGAGGAGCACTTCCGCTGGCTGGTGGACTACGACTTCACGGCCGAGATGGAGGCCGACCTCGACCAGATCGCGTCGGGCAGCCGGGACCGCGTGGCGTGGCTGACGCGGTTCTACTTCGGCGACGGCTCGGGCGAGACCACCGGCTGGGGCCTGCACGAGCTGGTGGAGAACCTCGGCGAGATCGACCCCGTGGCGATCAACTCGGTCGAGATCGGCGAGGGCATCCGCGTGCGCGTCGGCCGGTACGGCCCGTACGTCGAGGACCTGGGCGCCGAGGTCGAGGAGGGGCAGAACCCGCCGCGCGCGTCCATCCCGGACGACGTCGCCCCCGACGAGCTCACGGTGGCCAAGGCCCGCGAGCTCCTGGCCGCGGGTGCCGAGGACGGCAAGGTGCTCGGCACCGACCCGGTGTCCGGCAACGAGATCGTCGCGAAGAACGGCCGTTACGGCCCGTACGTGACCGAGGTGCTCGACCTGCCCGAGATCGACCCGAGCCTGTCGGCGGCGGCGCAGAAGAAGGCGAAGGCCGCGCAGCCGAAGCCGCGCACGGGCTCGCTGCTCCAGTCGATGTCGCTCGAGACGGTGACGCTCGACGACGCCCTGAAGATCCTGTCGCTGCCGCGCGTCGTGGGCACCGACCCGGAGTCGGGCGACGAGATCACCGCGCAGAACGGCCGGTACGGCCCGTACCTCAAGAAGGGCACGGACTCGCGGACCATCGCGTCGGAGGAGCAGCTCTTCACGATCACGCTGGACGAGGCGCTGAAGATCTACGCCGAGCCCAAGCGCGGCCGGGGAGCCCGCGCGGCCACCCCGCCGCTGCGCGAGCTGGGCGACGACCCGACCAGCGGCAAGCCGATCGTGGTCAAGGACGGCCGGTTCGGCGCGTACGTCACCGACGGCGAGACCAACCGGACCCTGCCGCGCGACCTGACGCCCGAGAGCATCACGGCCGAGCGGGCGATCGAGCTGCTGGCGGAGAAGCGTGCGGCCGGCCCGGCCAAGAAGCGCCGGACCACGGCGTCCAAGGCGCCGGCGAAGAAGACGACCGCCCGGAAGACGACCACCAAGAAGTAGCGCGACGGCGCGTGGTGAGCGTGATCTCGGGGACTGCCCGCGGCCGGACGGTCCCCGAGGCCACGCTCACGACACCTGAGCGCGGGGGTCAGTCCTGGCGCTCGACGAGGTACACGTGGCCGTCGGGGCGCGTGACGCGCTGCAGCGAGCTGCGGAGCGCGGCGTCACGGGCCAGGTCCTCCGCGCTGGGCGGGATCGGCGGCGTACGCCGGATGGACGCCGGCCCGAAGAACCGCAGCAGGCTCTCGGTGACCTTCATGCCCCAGGTCCGGTCGTCGTCCTCGCGGCGTGCCATGACACTCCTCAGCAAAACTTGGTGGGCCAACCATTGGTGCGCCAACTATATGCCGGCTCGTAGGGTGGGCGCATGGACCTGCCCGCCGACCCGCTGCGCCTCGAGGCGCAGGTGTGCTTCTCGCTCTCGGCGGCCGCCCGGGCGATGGTGTCGATCTACCGCCCGATCCTCGAGCCGCTCGGGCTCACCCACCCGCAGTACCTCGTGATGCTCGGGCTGTGGCAGGACGAGCGTGCCGGGGCGACGACGACGGTCACCGGGCTGAGCGCGCGGCTCCTGCTCGACCCCGGCACGCTGTCGCCGCTGCTCAAGCGGCTGGAGCGGCAGGGGCTGCTGGAGCGGCGTCGTGGTGCCGGCGACGCGCGCGTCGTCGAGCTGCACCTCACCGGCGCGGGCCGCGCGCTGCGGGACGAGGCGGAGAAGGTCCCCGCGAAGGTGGTGGCGGCGAGCGGGCTGAGCCTGGCCGAGCTGGAGCAGGTGCGCGACGTCGCGAACCGGGTGGTCGCCGCGTCGAGCGGCGTCCCGGCCTGAGATCCGGCCCCCGCGGGTCGCCGCCCGGCGGGTACCGTGTCGGCCATGACCGACGTCACACCCGCCTCGTTCGCGCCCGGCCTCACCACCGACGACCTCGCCGGGACGGTGCCCGACCCGCGGACAGCGCCCGCCGTGCGCTGGGGCGTGCTCGGTGCCGGCAACATCGCCGGGTCGTTCTCCGACGGCGTCCGGCAGCACACGGCGGCGTCCGTCGTCGCGGTGGGCTCGCGCGACGCCGCCAAGGCGGAGGCGTTCGCGGCGGCCCACGCCCCGGGTGCGCGGGCGCACGGCGACTACGACGCGCTGGTGTCCGACCCCGACGTCGACGTCGTGTACGTCGCGACCCCCCACTCGCACCACCACGAGCACGCGCTCCTCGCGATCCGGGCGGGCAAGCACGTGCTCGTCGAGAAGGCCTTCACCCAGGACACGGCGCAGGCGCGCGAGGTGCTCGACGCCGCGCGCGAGGCGGGCGTCTTCGTCATGGAGGCGATGTGGACGCGGTTCCTGCCGCACGTCGCGGCGCTGCGCGGCGTGATCGCGCGGGGCGAGATCGGCCGCGTCGTCGGCATGATCGCCGACCACGGCCAGCAGTTCCCCTTCGACCCGGCCCACCGGCTGTACGCACCCGGGCTGGCCGGCGGCGCGCTGCTGGACCTCGGCGTCTACCCGGTGTCCTTCGCGCACGACCTGCTCGGCGCGCCCGAGACCGTCGCCGCCGTCGGCGCGCTCACCGAGACGGGCGTCGACGGCCAGATCGGCATGGTGCTCGGCTACCCCGGCGGCGCGCAGGCCACGCTGTCGACCACGCTGTGGGCGCGCACCGCGAACACGGCCGTGATCTCGGGCACCGAGGGGCGCATCGAGGTGGCGCGCACGTTCTACGCGCCGACGTCGTTCACCGTCGAGCGGCACGACGGCGCCACCTGGGCGTACGACGGCTTCCGCGGCGAGGGCAAGCAGTACCAGGCCGCCGAGGTGGCGCGCCGGGTCGCGGCGGGGGACGTCGAGAGCCCGCGCATGTCGTGGGACGGCACCCTCGAGGTCATGAGCACCATGGACGACGTCCGTCGTCAGGCGGGCGTCGTCTACCCGGGGGAGTGAGGCGGGACCTCGGCGAGGCGGGTCAGCGCTGGTCGCCCGGCACGAGCCGGCGGCCGGAGACCTCGCTCGGCGCGATGCGGATCCAGACCGTCTTGCCGTCCTCCAGGTAGCTGACGAGGCCGGTCGCGCGCGCCTCGTCCAGGTCCTCCTCCCGCTCGAGGACCTGCGCGCGGCCCTTCACCACGACGCTCCACGCCCCGTCGTCGCCGAACTCGTCGGCCTCGAACGCGACCCGGGGGCTGATCGTCACCTCGGCGAGCTTGGTGCCGGGCTTGGTGCGCAGGAAGATGCGCTGGTCGGCGACGGCGAAGCTCACGGGGAAGATCTCCGGCTCGCCGGCCACCGACGTGACCAGCCGGCCGATCTTCTGGCCGGCGAGCAGCCCCCAGCATTCTTCCTCGGTGAGCACGGTCTGGGACGGCTGCGGCTGGGTGGACATCGAACCTCCTGCAGACGGGTCGGTCACGGTTCCTCGTGCGTCCATCGTCTCCCCGGGCTGCCGTGTCCGCCCCTGCGGGCGGGTGTGTGAGTGGTCACCGTTAGGGTGTCCGGAGTGAGCAGCGCACCCGGGTACTTCGTCTCGTTCGAGGGCGGCGACGGCGCCGGCAAGTCCACGCACGTGCGCCTGCTGGGCGACTGGCTGCACGAGGTGACGGGCCGCGAGGTGGTCGTGACGCGGGAGCCGGGCGGCACGGACCTGGGGTCCACGCTGCGCCGGGAGGTGCTGCACGGCGAGGACCTGGATCCCCGCACGGAGGCCCTGCTGTACGCGGCGGACCGCGCGCACCACGTCGCCACGGTGGTGCGGCCGGCGCTCGGGCGCGGGGCCGTGGTCGTGACCGACCGCTACCTCGACTCCTCGGTGGCCTACCAGGCCGGCGGGCGGGAGCTGTCGGAGGAGGAGATCGAGGCGCTCTCCCTGTGGGCCACGGCCGACCTGCTGCCCGACGTCACGGTGCTGCTGGACCTCGACCCGCTGGTCGGGGCCGCCCGCCTGTCGGGCGAGCCGGACCGGCTGGAGCGGGCCGGCGACGAGTTCCACCGCCGCACGCGCGAGACGTTCCTGCGCCGGGCCGCCGCCGACCCCGAGCGCTGGGTCGTCGTGGACGCCTCGGCGAGCCTGGACGACGTGCAGGCGCAGGTGCGCGTGGACGTCGCCGCACGGCTCGACCTCACCCCCGTGGTCGAGGAGGCCGCGACGGTGCAGGACAGTGAGCGGGGCAAGGCCGGGGAGGGTCGCGCGTGAGCGTGTGGGACGACGTCGTCGGGCAGCCGGACGCCGTCGCCACCCTGCGCCGCGCGGCCACGGACCCGGCCGCGATGACGCACGCGTGGCTGCTCACGGGCCCGCCCGGCTCGGGCCGGTCGGTCGCGGCGCGGGCGTTCGCCTCGGCGCTGCAGTGCACCGGCACGGACGGCGAGACCGGCGGCTGCGGGCGGTGTCGGGCCTGCACGACGACGCTGGCCGGCACGCACCCGGACCTCACCGTCGTCGCCACCGACAAGGTCGTCATCACCATCGACGAGGTGCGCGACCTCATCATGACCGCCGCACGCACGCCGTCGTCCGGCCGCTACCGCGTCATCGTCGTCGAGGACGCGGACCGGATGGCCGAGCGCACCACGAACGTGCTGCTCAAGGCGATCGAGGAGCCCCCGCCGCACACCGTCTGGGTGCTGTGCGCCCCGAGCGCGCAGGACGTGCTGCCCACCATCCGGTCCCGCTGCCGCGGCGTCGTGCTGCGCGTGCCGCCCGCCCAGGACGTCGCGGACCTGCTGGTGCGCCGCGACGGCGTCGACCCGGCGCTCGCGCTCACCGCGGCGCGCGCCGCGCAGTCGCACGTCGGGCTGGCGCGCCGGCTCGCCCGGGACGCCGACGCGCGCGAACGCCGCGACGCCGTCCTGGAGATCGCGCGGCGCATCCGCGGCGTCGGGGACGCCGTCCTCGCGGCGGGGGAGCTCGTGGACGTCGCGAAGGCGGAGGCGCTGGCGGCCACGACGGAGCGGGACGCGGTCGAGAAGGCGGAGCTGATGCGCGCCCTCGGCGTGCAGGAGGGCGACACCCTGCCGCCCCGGCTGCGCTCGCAGCTCAAGCAGCTCGAGGACGACCAGAAGCGGCGCGCCACGCGCCGCCAGCGCGACGTGCTCGACCGGTCGATGGTGGACCTGCTGTCCCTGTACCGGGACGTGCTCGTGGTGCAGCTGGGGGCCACCGTCGACCTCGTGAACGCCGAGCACGACGGCGCCGTGCGGGCGCTCGCCGCGGACTCCACGCCGGAGCAGACCATCCGCCGGATGGATGCGATCGGCGTCGCGCGCGAGCGGCTCGAGGGCAACGTGGCGCCGCTCCTGGCGCTCGAGGCGATGGCCGTCGCGCTCCGCCCGCAGGGGTGACCACCCCGCGCCTGTATCACGGGCGACAGTTGCCTCATCACCCCTTCATGCGGTGAGGTGTTCCGCGGCGGGGGCCATGGTGGCCCCTCGACCAGACTGGGGGTTGGCATGAGGATCCTGCTGCTCGTCTCGGCGTTCAACGGGCTCACACAACGCGTGTGGGGGTACCTGGCGGACCGGGGCCACGACGTGGGCGTCGAGCTGGCGCCGGCGTTCGGCTCGCCGGAGGAGCTGACGGCGCGGGTCGAGGAGATCGGCCCGGACCTGATCCTGGCGCCGTTCCTCAAGCACCGGGTGCCCGAGGACGTGTGGCGGCGGTGGACCACCGTCGTCGTGCACCCGGGCCCGGTGGGGGACCGCGGTCCCTCCTCCCTGGACCACGCGATCCTCGACGGCCGCGACCGCTGGGGCGTGACCGCCCTGTCCACGGTGGAGGAGATGGACGCCGGTCCCGTGTGGGCGACGTCGACGTTCGCGCTGCCCACGGGTCAGCAGGCGCCGATCGCCAAGAGCGCCCTGTACAACGGGCTCGTGGCCGACGCGGCGCTGGCGTGCGTCGAGGAGGTGCTGCGCAAGGTCGCGGCGGGGGAGGAGCCGACGCCCGCCGACCGCCTCGACCGGGAGGTGCCGGGCACCGGCGAGCTGCCGCTGCTGCGCCGGGCCGCGTTCGAGCTCGACCTGTCCCGCCCCGCCGCCGAGCTGGCGCGCACGATCGCCGCGGCCGACGGCGCGCCCGGCGCCCCCGCGACGCTGCAGGGCGCGCGCTTCTGCCTGTTCGACGCCGTCGCCGTCCCCGAGCCGGTGGACCCGATGGCCGCCCCGGGCATGGTCGTCGGCCGCGACGAGGACGCGGTGGCGATCGCCACCGGCGACGGCACCCTGTGGGTCGGGTACGCCGCGACCCTGGCCGAGAAGCGGGGCACCAAGCTGCCCGCGTCGTGGGTGCTCGACGTCTCCGGCGTGCCGTTCCGCCCGGCGCCGGCCGCGCTCGCGGAGTCCGTGTACGAGCGTGACGGGGACGTCGGCTACCTCACGATCCGGTCGTACAGCGGCGCCATGCACACCCAGCAGTGCCGGCGCCTCACGACCGCGGTCGAGAAGGCCCTGACGGAGGACACGCGGGTGCTCGTGGTGCGTGGCACCGAGCACGCGTTCTCGAACGGCATCCACCTGGGCGCCATCGAGGCGGCCGCCGACCCGGCCGCGGAGGCGTGGGCCAACATCCAGGCCATCGACGACCTGTGCGAGGCGATCGCCGCGGCCGACCAGCTCACCGTGGCCGCGTTCACCGCGAACGCCGGCGCGGGCGGCGTGATGGCGGGCCTGTGCGCGGACGTCGTCGTCGCGCGCGACGGCGTGGTGCTCAACCCGTACTACGACATGGGCATCTTCGGCTCCGAGCTGCACACGTGGACGGTCGCGTCCCGGCTCGGCGAGGTCGACGCCGACCGGCTGCTGAGCGCGAAGCTGCCGGTGTCGGTCGCGGAGGCGGCGCGGACCGGCCTGGTGGACGCCGTGGGCCCGCGCGACCCGGAGCGGTTCGCCGGGTGGCTGGCCGACCGTGCCGCCGCGCTGGCGACGCCGGAGGGCCGCGCGGAGACGGTTGCCGCCGCCCGGGTGCGTGAGCCCCGCCGCCCGCTGTCGTACTACCGCACGATCGAGCTCGCGGAGATGGCGCGCGACCTCTTCGACGACCGGCGGGGCTTCGCGGCCAAGCGGCGCGACTTCCTGCGCAAGGCGGCCCCGCAGGAGACGCCGGAGCGGTTGCGGTTCGCGGACGTCCGCGAGACGGTCGCCCGGTGACGCACTCCTCCCGCCCGCCGGCCCGCGCGGTCCGTGGACTCCTGCTGGCCGGCGTCGTGAGCGTGCTCGCGCTCGTCGTGACGGCGTGCGCGTCCCCCGCACCGTCGGGTGGGAGGTCGCCCGAGCCGACGGACTCGCCGTCGGCTCCCGCCTCGCCGTCCGCCTCGCCGTCTGCCTCCGGGGAGGTCACCGGGGTCCCGGCGCCGGGCGAGCACGCCCGCGGCCTGCCCGACGGCGCGGAGGGGACGTTCGACAGCCCCGCCGGGGTCGCCTGGTCGCCCGACGCCGGCGTGCTGCTGGTCGTGACGTACGGGTCGAGCACGTGCCCGCGCCTGGCGGAGGCCGAGGCCGGCTGGGACGACGCGCACGAGGCGGTCGTCGTCGGCCTCGTCGACCCGGACCCCGGCCCGTGCACGATGGACTACGTGCCGACGACGAGCGCCGTCGCCGTCCCGCCCGACGCCGACGCGGGGACGCCGGTGACCGTGCGCCTCGGCGACCTGGGCGAGGTCGAGGTGTCGCCGCGCACGAAGGACGCCGTCGCGGGCCCGGTGGCCTGGGTCCCGGCCGCGGGCTGAGCACGTCGGAGGGCGGCCCGCGGCGACGGTAGGTTGGGCGGGTGATTTCCGACGAGCGCCGCCCGACCGCCCGCCGCACCACCCTCCGCTCGAGTCTTCGCGGCACGCGTCGCCGTCTCTCGGGCCTGCGCGGCCCGGCCGCCGTCGTCGTCACCGCGGCCGTGCTGCTCGCCGGGTGCACGGCGCCCGCCAAGGAGCAGTCGCCGGCGGGCTCGGCCTCCGGCCCGGCGGCGTCGCAGGCCCCGGACGGGTTCGAGCAGTACTACGGCCAGGCGCTCGAGTGGGAGGACTGCGACGACGGCCTGCAGTGCGCGACGGCGTCGGCTCCGCTGTCCTGGCAGGACGCGGACGCGGGCAGCATCGAGCTGTCCCTGGTGCGCAACCCGGCGGACGGCAAGGACCCGGAGGGCTCGCTGCTGGTGAACCCCGGCGGGCCCGGCGCGTCGGGCGTCGAGTTCGTGCGCAGCGACGCGCAGGGCGGCGGCTCGACGTTCGGCAAGCGGCTGCAGGACGCGTTCGACATCGTCGGGTTCGACCCGCGCGGCGTGCAGCGCTCCACCGCGCTCACGTGCTTCGACGACGCCCGCAAGGACGAGTCGCTGGCCAAGGACTTCGACCGCAGCACCGACGCCGGCCTCCAGGCGATGCAGGAGGAGTACGAGGCGTGGAACGCGGCGTGCGCCGAGAACTCGGGCGAGGTGCTCGGCCACGTGGACACGCAGAGCGCGGCGCGCGACATGGACATGCTGCGCGCGGTGCTCGGCGACGACGCCCTGAACTACCTCGGGTTCTCGTACGGCACCCAGCTCGGCGCGACCTACGCGGGGCTGTTCCCGGACCGCGCCGGCCGCCTGGTGCTCGACGGCGCGATCGACACCACGCTCAGCTCCGAGCAGATCTCCCACGGGCAGGCCGTCGGCTTCGAGAACGCGCTGCGGGCGTACGTGCAGGACTGCCAGGCAGGCTCGGGCTGCCCGCTGACCGGCTCGGTGGACGACGGCATGCGGCAGATCCGCCAGGTGCTGGACCACGCCTACGAGCGGCCGTACCCCACGTCCAGCTCCGGGCGCACGGTCACGCAGAGCCTCGCGTTCTACGGGATCGCCGTCACCCTCTACAACCAGGGGAGCTGGCCCGCCCTCACCCAGGGCCTGGACGAGGCGATCAACCAGGGCACGGGCGACGTGCTCCTCTTCCTCGCCGACGAGTACTTCGACCGGAACGCGGACGGCAGCTACGCCAGCAACTCCGAGGAGGCGCTGCGCGGGGTGAACTGCCTGGACGACCGGGCCACCACCGACGTCGCGCAGATGCGGGCCGACGCCGCCGCCATCGAGAAGGACGCGCCGACGATGGGCTCGTTCTTCGGCTACGGCGGGCTGACCTGCGCCGGGGCGGAGTACCCGCAGGTCGAGCAGGAGTTCGACCTGCAGGCGAAGGGCGCGCCGCCGATCCTCGTCGTCGGCACCACCAACGACCCGGCCACCCCGTACGTGTGGGCCGAGGGCCTGGCGAGCACCCTCGACTCCGGTGTGCTGCTCACCTACCAGGGCGAGGGGCACACGGCGTACCAGCCGTCGCGGTCGTGCGTGGCCGACGCCGTCGAGTCGTACCTCGTGGACGGGGACGTGCCGGCGGACGGCACGACCTGCTGAGGGCCCGGCGGGTCCGGCGTCAGGCAGGCACCTCCGCCGGGCGCTGCGCCCGCGCCCAGTGCCGCAGGGCGAGCACGCCCAGCACGGAGATGACGACGAGCCCGAGGACGTAGAAGACCGTCGACCACGTGGAGGCGTTGTCGGACGCGACCGGCAGCAGCTGGCCGTAGGCGAGCTCGTAGTGCACCCCGCCGGTGAGCTTGATCGCCAGGTAGGCGGAGATGAAGCCCATCGAGTCCCACGCCGCGTGCAGCGCGACCACCGCGAGGTAGGCGAGCAGGACGCCGCCCGTGAAGCGGTACTTGCCGGCGGCCGACGCCGCGCCGAAGATCGCCGCGCCCAGGATCGCCGTCCACAGCACGTGCCCGACCGGCGTGAGCAGGCCGCGCACGGCCTCGGTCTGCAGCAGGGCGTTGAGGTCGATCTGGCCGAGGCGGGTGAGGCTCGCGTTGAACGCGTATCCGGCGGACTCGAAGGCCGCGAACCCGGCGCCGACCGTCGCGCCGAGCAGCGCGCCCGTGAGCCCGGTCTTGTGCGCCACCCGGGCGCCGACCACCAGGAACACGGCGATCTTCACGGCCTCCTCGATCGCGCCCACGCCCACGTAGATCCACAGCGAGGGCGACAGGTGCGACTCCAGGATCGACGCGCCCAGCACGCCGAAGATGCCGCCGAAGAAGAACGCCGCCAGCAGCAGCATGATGTCGATCGAGCCGTGCGCCTTCTCCACGACGAACAGCACCACGCTGAACGGCACCAGGAAGCTGCCGAGCAGGATCACCGTCGGGATGAGGTTCGAGTTCTGCGTGCCGAACGTCACGGCGGCGGTGACGGCCCACAGCAGGATGCCGAGGACGAGCGTCTTCCACCACCACCCTCGGCCCGTGGTGATGGCGGTGCTCTGCGACGTGGTGGGCTGCATGGGCACGAGTATGCGGAGGTCAGCGTGGCCTGTCGCGCGGAAGCGGCGACGCCGGGCGGAGGCAGGAGGCCCGGCGTTTTGGAGACCGCCCCGCGCGTCAGGTACTGTAGGCGCGCTCGTTGATCCGGTTCCACGCCGGTGCACGGCACGCCGCCTTAGCTCAGTCGGTAGAGCGATTCACTCGTAATGAATAGGTCATCAGTTCGATTCTGATAGGCGGCTCCGACCTGGAAGCCCCCGCTGACCTGGACGAACAGTCCAGCGTCGGCGGGGGCTTTCCGCGTCTGAGGCGGACCCTCGGCAGTCGCGCGCTCGCGGCGGCAGGGCGGCACGTCGGGTGACGGAGCTGGTGCCGTTCGGCGGCTTCGGCTGTGCGGGACTGATCGCAGTTGTGGCAGTGGGCCAGTCCGAGCAGCCTTGCGCCTTTCAGTCTGGTGAGTATCTTCCGTACTGACTCGAGCGCGCGGCTCCGCCGCGCGGCCCGGCGCGACGAAGGCGGCCCCGAATCTTCTCGTGACCGCCCGTCGCACGACGGCTTGCTCAGCCCTTGTCGCCGTCCTCCGTGTCGGCCGGCCTGTCGCCGGACGTCCTGAACGCAGACGCGAACGCCGGCGCCAGACCTGCAGCGAAGATGACGCCGAACGCGGCGCTGTGCGTCGCCACCCCAAGGGCGATGCCGATCGGCAGCGAGATCGCAAGCCCTCGTAGCCAGTTGGGGGATCGATTGCCGTCACGTCCGGCGTCGGAGCTCATGGCGCCGACCTTAGCCAGCAAGGAACGCGCAGGGGTACCGCCTGGCCGCACGTCGGCGGGGGCCTTCCGCGTCTCAGACGGTACGACGCCGCGACTCCGCCGTACGCTCCTGCCGCCAGAGTGACCGGGCGGTCGCCACCAGCGCGACCGCCGCGGCGAGCACGAGCGGCAACACGATCGCGGCGGCCGGCGCGAGCAGGCCCTCGGGGAATCGTGCCTGGACGCCCAGGGTCGCACCGACCCCTCCCGCGGCGACCACGAGGAGCATCGGCCGCCACCACGGCGCCCGGATGCCGACGAGCAGGAGGAGGCCGAGGCCCAGCCCGACGACCGTCGGCACGAGCGCCGCCGCCGCGCCCTCGACGGCGGTACCCGCCGGGTCGGCGATCGCGTACGGGCTGCCGTCCACCTGCTCGTCGGTCCACACCCACGTGAACACGAACGCGAACAGGCCCGTGAGGAGGGCGTTCGCCAGCGTGAGGCCCAGCCGAGTCCGCCGCCAGCCGGGGCGCGTGTCGTCGCCGGTCGTCGTCACGACGCCTGACAGTAGCCAGGTCGTCGACGTCGTGCACCGCCCCGGTGTCGGCGACTCAGAGCTGACCGCGCGACGACGTCGGCCGGCAGGCGGTGGCGGACGCGTCGATCGCGGAGATCGGAGGGCTCCTCGGTGGTGCGTCGGGCCGGGCGCACCGGCCTCTGCTGAGAACGACGTGCACGACCGAAATCTGATACCCCTCTGGCGGCGGGTCCGCCTGCACGGTCGACAGGGTCGACGAGACCGCTACCGGACCAGGCACGGGCGCTTCGGGTCGAACTCCCAGCCCGGCACGAGGTACTGCATCGCGACGGCGTCGTCCCGCGAGCCCAGCCCGTGCTCGCGGTACAGCTCGTGCGCTTCGGCCAGGCGGTCGGGGTCGAGCTCGACGCCGAGGCCGGGCGCGGCCGGCACGCGGATCTCGCCGTCGGCGATCTCCAGCGGCCGGCGGGTGAGCCCCTGGCCGTCCTGCCAGATCCAGTGCGTGTCGAGCGCGGTGATCTCGCCGGGGGCGGCGGCGCCCACGTGCGTGAACATGGCGAGCGAGACGTCGAAGTGGTTGTTGGAGTGCGAGCCCCAGGTGAGGCCGAGCTCGTGGCACAGCTGCGCCACGCGCACGGAGCCCGCCATCGTCCAGAAGTGCGGGTCGGCGAGCGGGATGTCGACGGCGTCCGACCGGATCGCGTGCCCCAGCTCGCGCCAGTCGGTGGCGATCATGTTGGTCGCCGTCGGCAGCCCGGTGGCCCGGCGGAACTCGGCCATCACCTCGCGGCCGGAGAACCTACCCTCGGCGCCGCACGGGTCCTCGGCGTACGCGACGACGCCCCGCATCCGGCGTCCGAGCCGGACGGCGTCGTCCAGCAGCCAGCCGCCGTTCGGGTCGAGCGTGATCCGGGCGTCGGGGAACCGCTCCTTGAGCGCGACGACGGCGTCGACCTCCGCGTCGCCGGCATGCACGCCGCCCTTGAGCTTGAAGTCGCGGAAGCCGTAGCGCTCCCGCGCCGCCTCCGCGAGGCGCACGACGGCGTCGGGCGTCGTCGCGGCCTCGCGGCGCAACCGGGACCAGGCGTCGGGCGCGCCGGGCTCGCGCAGGTAGGGCAGGTCGGTGGCGTCCGGGTCGCCGACGTAGAACAGGTAGCCGAGCATCGGGACGGCGTCGCGCTGCTGCCCCTCGCCGAGCAGCTCCGCCACCGGGACGCCGAGGGCCTGCCCGTGCAGGTCGAGCAGCGCGGACTCGAGCCCGGTGACGGCGTGCACGGTGGTGCGCAGGTCGAAGGTCTGGTTCCCGCGCCCGCCCGCGTCCCGGCCGGCGAACCGGGCCGCGACGCCGCGCAGCACGGACCGGAACCGCGCGACCGGCTGCCCGAAGACGAGGCCTGCGGCCTCCTCGACGGTCGCGCGGATCTTCTCCCCGCCCGGCACCTCGCCCAGCCCCGTGCGGCCCTCGGAGTCCTCGACGATCACGACGTTGCGGGTGAAGAACGGCGCGTGCGCGCCGGAGAGGTTGAGCAGCATGGAGTCGTGCCCCGCGACGGGCACGACCTGCACGCGAGCGACGGTCGGGGCGCTCATCGGGCCCCCTCCGCGCCGGCCGAGGGCTGGAGCACGCCGTCCACGCGGCGCGTGAGGTGCCAGGGATTGCCCGGCTGCAGCGGCTCGGGCAGCAGGAACTCCGGCAGGTTCTGGTACGCGACGGGTCGCAGGAACCGCTCGATCGCGAGCGTCCCGACCGACGTCGACCGCCCGTCCGACGTCGCGGGGAACGGGCCGCCGTGCACCATCGCGTGCCCCACCTCGACGCCGGTCGGCCACCCGTTGGCCAGGATGCGCCCGGCCTTGCGCTCCAGCGCGGGCAGCAGGCGGACGGCGGTGGCACGGTCGGCCTCGGTGAGGTGCAGGGTGGCCGTGAGCTGCCCCTCGAGGCGGCCGACGGCGGCGAGCAGCTCGTCGTCGTCGCCGTAGCGGACCACCAGGGACGCGGCGCCGAAGATCTCGTCCTCCAGCACGGGGTTGGCGAGGAAGGTGGCGACGTCGGCGACGAAGACGGACGGCGCGGGCGCGTTGCGCGTGGCGCCCGCGGTGCCGGTGCCGGCGACGGCGACGCCGTCCTGCGTGGCGAGGGCGTCCACCCCGTCCCGCCACGCCCGGGCGATGCCCGCGGTGAGCATGGTCTGCCCGGCGGCGGCCTCGGCGGCCCGGCGGACGGCGTCGACGAACGCGTCGCCGTGCGCGGAGCGCGGCACGAGGACGATGCCGGGAGCCGTGCAGAGCTGGCCGGAGGACCCGGTCACGGACGCCAGGTACGCCGCAGCGAGGACCTCGACGTCGGCGCCGCCGTCCGGGTCGAGCGCGCCGGCGAGCACGATCACCGGGTTCACCGAGCTCATCTCGGCGTAGACGGGGATCGGCACGGGGCGGGCGGCGGCCGCGGCGACGAGCGCGAGGCCGCCGGAGCGGGAGCCGGTGAACCCGACGGCCCGGATCACGGGGTCGCTCACCAGCGCGCGTCCCACCTGGGCGCCCGGGCCGTAGACCAGGGAGAAGACGCCGGGGTGCAGGCCCTCGGCGGCGACGGCGTCGGCGACGGCGCGACCCACCAGCTCGCCGGTGCCCGGGTGCGCGCCGTGCGCCTTGACGATGACCGGACAGCCCGCGGCCAGCGCCGAGGCGGTGTCCCCGCCGGCGACGGAGAACGCGAGCGGGAAGTTGCTGGCGCCGAACACGGCGACCGGGCCCACGGGGACCTTGCGCTGGCGGAGGTCCGGGCGGGGGAGCGGGGCGCGGTCGGGCAGGGCCGGGTCGACGCGGACGCCGCGGTGGTCGCCCTGGCGCACGACGGCGGCGAACAGGCGCAGCTGGCCCGTGGTGCGGGCGAGCTCGCCCGTGAGCCGGGCCTCGGGCAGGCCGGTCTCCCGCATCGCGCGCGCGACGATCGCCGGACCGGCGGCCTCGAGGTTCTCGGCGACGCGGTCGAGGAAGCGGGCGTGCGGCTCGGGGGCGAGGGCGGAGAAGGACGCGAAGGCCTCCTCCGCTGCGGCCGTGGCGTGCTCGAGCTGGTCGACCGAGAGGAGGGAGTAGGCGGGCTCCAGCGCCTCGTCGGTGGCGGGGTCGTGGGCGACGGCCGTGCCGGCGGCGCCGACCAGCGGCTCTCCGGCGACGAGCGAGTGCCCGGTGAGGACGGCGGTGACGGTCATGGGTTCCCTCCTGGGGGCGTGGGTGGGCGCGGGCGGCCGGCGTCGTCGGTCAGCGGGCGAGGGCGACGTCGGCCGGGCGGGCGCCCGCGGCGTCGACGAGGGCGCGCAGGTCGTCGACGTCGCGCTCGGTGAGGTCCTGCAACGGGGGGCGGACGCTGCCGAGGTCGCGCCCGACGGCCCGCAGGCCGCCCTTGACGATCGACACGCCGTACCCCTTGGCCCGGTCGCGGATGTCGAGGTAGGGCAGCACGAACCGCGTGAGCTTCTCGGTGACGGCGGCGCGGTCGAGGTTCCGCACGTCGCGGTAGAACTCGAGCGCGAACTCGGGCACGAAGTTGTACATCGCCGAGGAGTAGGTGCTCATGCCGAGCTGCAGCAGCGGCAGCGCGAACGTCTCCGCGGTGGGCAGGCCGCCGAGGTAGAACAGGCGGTCGCCGTTGGTCGCGACCACGCGCGTGAGCTGCTCGATGTCGCCGAGGGCGTCCTTGAAGCCGATGAGGTTCGGGTGCCGGTCCGCGAGCCGGGCGACGGTCTGCGCGGAGTACACGGCGTTGGCGCGGTTGTAGACGATGACGCCGACGCTCGTCGCGGCGCACACGGCGGAGGCGTGCTCGAGCAGGCCGTCCTGGTCGCAGTCCGTGAGGTACGGGGGCAGCAGCAGGACGCCCTCGGCGCCCGCCTCCTCGGCCGCCCGCGCGTTCTCGACGGCCTGCGCCGTGTTGCCGGCGGCGCTGCCGAGCACGGGGGTGGCGCCGTCGGCCGCCTCGACGGCGAGCGCCACCACGCGCGCGGTCTCGGCCGGGGTGAGGCTGAAACCCTCGCCGGTGCCGCCGGCGGCGAAGAGCCCGCCGATCCCGAAGCTCGTCTGCCACGCGATGTGCTCGGCGTACCGGGCCGCGTCGACCTCGCCGTCCGCGGTGAACGGGGTGACGGGGAACGACAGCAGGCCCTCCTTGAGGGTGGCGGCGAGCTCCGAGGGTGAGTACGTGGCCACGATGGCCCCTCCTGATGGCAGACGTCGGCGGTGACAGTTCGTCGGACAACCTAAGAAGGGTTCACGATGCCTGTCCAAGCCCGGAATGGCATCGGTTCATGCCGTTCAGGTATCGACCCGTGCTCCGGGCGAGGGATCAGTCGTGCACCGCCCGCAGGTGGCGCACCAGCTCGTGCAGGGCGGGATTCTTGGAACCCCGGTCCCAGAGGGCGTGCAGCTCGACGACGGCGTGCGGCACGTCGGCCAGGTCGCAGAAGCGGACGCCGGTCAGGCCGAGCAGCCGCGCGGACTCGGGCACGAAGGCGACGCCGCGCCCGGCCCCGACCAGCGAGCACATGGTGAGGATCTGACTCACCACGTGCACCACGTTCGCGTGCTCCACGTCCACGTACCGCACGACCATGTCGTAGAAGTACCGCGCCTTGGTCGGGTGGTGGCCGATGAGCGGGACGTCGCGCAGGTCCGCCGTCCGTACGGGCCGCCGCAGCGTCGCGAGGGGATGCCCCTCCGGCACCACCAGGACGAGGTCCTCCGACAGGAGCAGGCGCGAGTCGAGCCGCGGGTCGTCGAAGGGCGGGCGGCCCAGCGCGAGGTCGAGCTCCCCGCGCCGGATGGCCTCGAGCTGCTCCACCGTCACGAGCTCCTGCAGGTCGAGGTCGACGTCGGGCATGACCTCGGCGATCTCCTGCACCAGCGTGCCGAGCAGGCTGAACCCCGTCGCCGCGGTGAACCCGAGCCGCAGCACGCCCGCGCGGCCCGCGGCGATCCGGCGGGCGAGGGCGGGCGCGGCGTCGGCCGACGTCAGCAGCCGGCGCGCCTCGGCGAGGAAGACGGCGCCGGCGGTGGTGAGCTCCACGTGCCGGTTGTCCCGCTCCAGCAGCGCCACGCCGACGGCGTGCTCCAGCTTCTGCACCTGCCGGCTCAGCGGGGGCTGCGTCATGCTCAGGCGCTCGGCGGCGCGGCCGAAGTGCAGCTCCTCCGCCACGGCCACGAAGCAGCGGACCTGGTCGAGCGTGTATGCGGTGGTCATCCCGGTGCGCTCCTCGCCTTCACGGGGTGGCGTGATTGATGCCCTCATTGGATCAAGCCATGCAGATTGAGGCTTAGACAGGCATCGTATGGCTCCCTAGAGTCGTCGCCCGACCGGACTTGCCGCGGCGCCGACGCTCGCGCCGATCGAGATCTCAACGAGGAGAGCTGTGATGAGACTTGCCCACCGCCGTGCCGTCGCCGGTGCCACCGCCGCGGTCGCCGCGCTCACCCTCGCCGCCTGCGGCGGCAACGTCGCCGGGGGGTCGGGCGGCGCCGAGGCGTCGTCGGACTTTCCCTCCGGCCCCGTGACCCTCACCGTCGGGCAGGACGCCGGCGGCTCCACGGACCTCATCGCCCGGGCGCTCGCGGACGGGATGTCCGGCGACCTCGGCGTCTCGGTGCCCGTCGTGAACCGGGCCGGCGCGAACGGCGCCGTCGCCACGCAGGAGGTGGCGGGCAAGCCGGCCGACGGCTCGAACCTCGTGCTGCTCAACGCCTCGCTCATCACGATCACGCCGCTCGCGGTCTCCGAGGACGAGGCCGTCTCGCTCGACGACGTCGACGTCCTCAAGGGCCTGTCGCAGGACGACTACGTGCTCGTCGCGAGCAAGAGCTCCGGGTTCGAGAGCCTCGACGACCTCAAGGCGGCGTCCGGCAACGTCACCTACGGCACGACGGGCGTCGGCACCGGCTCCCAGCTCGCCCAGGCGGTGCTCTTCGCCCAGGCCGAGATCGAGGGGACGAGCGTGCCGTTCGACTCCGGCTCGCCCGCCCTGACCGCCGTCGTCGGCGACCAGGTGCAGGTCGCGACCATCCAGCTCGGCGAGGCCAAGCCGCAGATCGACGCCGGGAACGTGGTGCCGCTGCTCGCGTTCTCCGCCGAGCGCAACCAGTTCCTGCCCGACGTGCCCACCGCGGTCGAGGAGGGCTACGACGTGCCCGTCTCGCAGTACCGGGCGCTGGCCGCGCCGAAGGGGCTGCCGGAGGACGTCAAGGCGCGGCTCGTGGAGTCCGTCGACGCCGCCGTGGCCGAGGACGCCTACACGTCGTTCAACGAGAACAACCTGCTCACGCCGCACGAGATCAGCGGCGAGGAGGTCGTCGAGGAGTGGACGGCGCTCGCGGAGAAGTACGAGGACCTGACCGCGGAGTACGACATCTCGCTCGCCGAGTGAGCGACGACCCCGTCGGAGGAGACCGATGACGACCGCCCCGCACCCGCCGAACCCCGAGCCCGCCGTCGAGCCGGCGGTCGAGCCCGAGGCGCACGACGACGGCCCGCCGCCCGCCGGGCCGCTCGCCAATCTCGGCGCCGGCCTCGTCACCCTCGCGCTCGGCGTCGGCGGGGTCGCGGTCTCCCTCGCCCTCGGCGTGGGGACGCCCGCCCAGCCCGGCTCGGGCATGTGGCCGCTCGTGGTGAGCGTGGGGCTCGTCGTCCTCTCGCTGGCGCAGCTCGTCGTGGGCCGGGCCGGCGGGGACGGCGAGCGCTTCACGCGCCACTCGTGGATGCCGCTCGTCGGGCTCGCGACGCTGCTCGGCCTCGTGGCCCTGCTGCCCGTGATCGGCTTCGAGATCCCGTCCCTGCTGCTCAGCCTCGTGTGGATGCGGTTCCTCGGCGGGGAGTCGTGGCGCACGTCGGTCGTGTGCTCGCTGGGCGCCGTCGTCGCGCTGTACGTCGTGTTCGTGGCCGCGCTCGGCACCAACGTGCCGCACCTGTTCTGACCCACCCGTTCCGACCACCTGAAGGAGACGTCTCGTGGACAACCTGCAGAACGTCATGGCCGGGTTCGAGGTCGTGCTGGAGCCCACCAACCTGCTCTACTGCCTCGTCGGGGTGCTCATCGGGATGCTCATCGGCGTGCTGCCGGGCCTCGGCCCGGCGGCGACGATCGCGATCCTGCTGCCGCTCACGTACGGGATCGAGCCCGTGACGGCGATCATCATGCTCGCCGGCATCTTCTACGGCGCCCAGTACGGCGGCACCATCACGTCCGTGCTGCTGCGGCTGCCCGGCGAGGCGAGCTCCGTGGTCACGGTGCTCGACGGGCATGCGCTCGCCCGGCAGGGCAAGGCCGGCACCGCGCTCGGCATCGCGGCCATCGGGTCGTTCGTCGGCGGCACCGTCGCCATCGTGGGGCTCACGTTCCTGGCGCCGGTCGTCGCGAGCTTCGCCCTCGACTTCGGCCCGCCTGAGTACGCGGCCCTCGCGCTGCTCGGCATCCTGCTCGTCTCGACCATCGCGTCCGGCGCGCGGGTCAAGGCCCTCGTGGCGGCCGTGCTCGGCCTGCTGCTCGCCACCGTGGGCCGCGACGCCTTCACCGGCACCGAGCGGTTCACCTTCGGCAGCCTCGACCTCGCCGACGGGATCGACTTCGTGCCCGTCGCGATGGGACTCTTCGGGCTCGGGGAGATCCTCTACAACCTCGAGGAGCGGCACCGGGCCGTGCACGCCCCGGGCAAGGTGACGAACGTGTGGCCGTCGCGGTCCGATCTGCGCGAGTCGTCCGGCGCCGTGACGCGCGGGTCCGTGCTCGGGTTCTTCCTCGGCATCCTGCCGGGCGGCGGCGCGACCATCGCGTCGATGGCGGCCTACGCGGCCGAGAAGAAGCGGGCCAAGGACCCGTCGCGCTTCGGCAAGGGCGCCATCGAGGGCGTCGCCGGCCCGGAGACGGCGAACAACGCCGCCGCCACCAGCTCCTTCATCCCGCTGCTCACCCTCGGCATCCCCGCCAACGCGACGATGGCGCTGATGTTCGGCGCCCTGCTCATCCAGGGCATCACCCCCGGCCCGCAGCTCGTCGACCAGCACCCCGAGCTGTTCTGGGGTGTCGTGAACTCGATGTACGTCGGCAACATCCTGCTGCTGATCATGTCGATCCCGCTGGTGGGCGTCTTCGTGCGCATCCTGCGGGTGCGGGCCGCGATCCTCGCACCGATCACCGCGCTCATCACGATGATCGGCGCGTACACGATCAACAACTCCGTCTTCGACGTGCTGCTCGTCGTCGTCTTCGGCGCCGTCGGCTACCTCATGAAGAAGTTCGGCTTCGAGCCCGGCCCGCTGGTGCTGGCCTTCGTGCTCGGCTCCCTGCTGGAGGAGAGCGTGCGGCGCTCGCTGCTGCTGTTCGGCGGCGACCCCGCCGGGTTCGTCACCCGGCCCATCTCCGCCGTGCTGCTCGCCCTGTTCGTCGTCGTCGCGGTCTGGCCCCTCGTGCAGTCCGCCCGTCGCCGTCGGCCCGCACAGGCGCCGACCCCCGACCGAGAGGAAGCGTCCGTATGAGCATCGTCGTGGGATACGTCCCCACCCCGGTGGGGGAGGCCGCCGCCACCGCGGCCATCACGGAGGCCCGGCTGCGGGGCGAGGACCTGCTGGTCGTGAACTCCGCGCGCGAGGGGTCGCTCGTCGAGACGACGGTCGCCACGGACGACGACCTCGACCGCGTGCTCGCCGCGGCGTCCGACGCCGGCGTCGACGCACGCGTGGTGCGCGGCACGCACCGCGACGACTTCAGCGACGAGATCCTCGAGCTCGCCGAGCGGCACGACGCGACCCTCATCGTCATCGGGCTGCGCCGCCGCAGCCCGGTCGGAAAGTTCATCATGGGCTCCGTCGCGCAGCGGATCCTGCTGCAGGCCGAGCACCCCGTGCTGGCGGTCAAGCCGGCGTCGTAGACCTCGGTGGCCGGTGCGACCGGCCTCAGCGCGGCCGTCGGGGCGAGGCGACCTTGTCGAGGACGACGAGGTAGCGGCACGACGACCGCGTCGCGTTGACGAACGTGCAGTCGGCGGCCGTGCCCAGCTGGAGGCAGTCGCCGGGGTGCAGGTCGTGCACCTGCTCGCCCTCGACGAAGCGCAGCTCCCCGTCGAGCACCCAGATCTGCTGGTCGACGAACCGGAACGACTCCGCGGGGTAGGTCACCTCGGCGCCGGGCGGGAGCTCGACCTCCACGAGCTCCAGCGCGGCGCTGGCGGGCGGCGACACCGCCCGCCGGGCGTAGCCCGTCTCGGCGTCCGTCCACACCGGCTGCTCCGACCGGCGGGCGAGCCGCCGCGTGTCGCCCTCGGCGCGGGCGACGAGCTCGGACAGCGTCATGCCGAGCGCGGCCGCGAGCCGCCCGAGGAGCGCGGCGGTGGGCTGGGCGTCCTCGCGCTCGATGCGGGAGATCATCGCCCGGGAGACGCCCGAGGCCTCGGCGAGGGCGGCGACCGTCAGCCCCCGGTCGGCTCGGGCCGCCTGCAGGGTGTGCGCGAGGGCGGTGCCCAGGTCGTTCGTCACGACGTCGCCGTGGATACGATAGTAGCCATGATGGCTACTATAAGTGCATGCTGCTCCGCGACGCCGTGGGCTCCGACCTCGACGCCCTCCTGACGATCCACAACGCCGCCATCCGCTCCTCGACGGCGATCTGGACGGACGACGAGGTGCCGCGCAGCGAGCGGGAGGAGTGGTTCGAAGGCCAGGCGGCGGCCGGCAACCCGGTGCTCGTGGCGGACGACGACGGCACCGTGGCCGGGTACGCCACGTATGCGCAGTGGCGCGCCAAGTTCGGCTACCGCCACACGGTCGAGGACTCGGTCTACGTGGCCGAGGGCTACCAGGGGCGTGGCCTGGGCCGGGCGCTGCTGGTCGAGCTCGTCTCCCGCGCCCGCGCCGCCGGGCACCACGTCATGCTCGCCGACATCGAGGCCGGCAACGACGCGTCCGTACGGCTGCACGAGTCGCTCGGGTTCGTGCACGTCGGGCGCCTGCCCGAGGTCGGCACCAAGTTCGGGCGGTGGCTGGACCTGGCGATCCTGGCCCTGCCGCTGGACGGTGCGCAGGCGGGCTGAGCCGGCGCTCAGGGGGCGCCCGACTCCGCCAGCAGCCGGCGCCGGGAGCCGGCCAGGTGCACGCGCATCGCGGCCGCGGCGGCGAGCGGGTCCTGGGCGGCCAGGGCGTCGAGGATCGCCCGGTGCTCCTGCGTGACGGTCGCGAACCGCCGTGACGCGCCGTCGTCCGGGCCCCCGGAGGGCGTGGCCGGCGAGCCCAGGCGGCCGCGCGGCATCGCGATCATCTGCGGGCCGAGGCGGTCCAGGGCGTCCAGGAGGTACCGGTTCTGCGCCGCCTCCGCGACGAGCCGGTGGAACGCGAAGTCGTGCTGCATCGCCGTCGCCGGGTGCCCCTGGGCGCCGTCGAGGTCCCGCAGGCGGGCGGCGAGCGCGTCGAGGTGGGCGTCCGAGCGGCGCTCCGCGGCGAGGGCGGCCGCCTGCGTCTCGACGCCCAGCCGGAAGTCGACCAGCCCGAGCCGGTCCTCGAGCGATCGCGCGACGGGCACGTCGTCGCCGTCCCCGGCGGGCGGCGCCAGCGCATAGCTGCCGCTGCCGCGCCGGGTGTGGACCAGCCCCTCGAGGTTGAGGCGGGCGATCGCCTCGCGCACGACGGTGCGGCTGACCTGGTGCTCGACGGCGAGCGCGGTCTCGCTGGGCAGCTTCTCGCCGGGGGCGATGTCGCCGTCGACGATCCGCGCGCGGAGCGCGGCGACCAGCGCGCCGCTCAGGGTCGGGGGCATGGGCTCATGCTTCCACCCGCGCGCGCCGGCCGGCGCTCACCGCGACCCGACCAGCACGCTGTCCGTGGTCCACGCCCGCGCCTGCTCGGTGAGCGTCACGCCGAGCCCGGGGCGGTCCGGCACCAGCATCCGGCCGTCCTTCGTCTCCAGGCGCTCCTCGAACAGCGGGTCGAGCCAGTCGAAGTGCTCCACCCACGGCTCGCGCGGGTAGGTGGCCGCCAGGTGCAGGTGGATCTCCATCGCGAAGTGCGGCGCGAGGTCCAGCCCGGCCTGGTCGGCCAGGGTGAGCAGGCGCAGGAACTGCGTGATGCCGCCGACGCGCGGGGCGTCGGGCTGGATGATGTCGCAGGCCCGGGCCGCGATGAGGCGCTCGTGCTCGGCCACCGACGCGAGCATCTCGCCGGTCGCGACCGGCGTGTCCAGGGCGGCGGCGAGGGCCGCGTGGCCCTCGGCGTCGTAGGCGTCCAGCGGCTCCTCGATCCACACCAGGTCGTACGGCTCGAGACGCCGTCCCATGCGCAGCGCGGTGGTGCGGTCCCACTGCTGGTTCGCGTCGACCATGAGCGGGACGTCCGGGCCGAGGTGCTCGCGGACGGCCTCGACGCGGGCCAGGTCGGTGCGGGTGTCCGGCAGGCCGACCTTGATCTTGATGCCGCCGATGCCCTCGGCCAGCGACAGGGACGCGCGGTCCTTCACCTCGTCGATGCTGGCGTGCAGGAAGCCGCCGGAGGTGTTGTAGGTGCGCACCGAGTCGCGGTGCGCACCGAGCAGCTTGGCCAGCGGCAGGCCGGCGCGCTTGGCCTTGAGGTCGTACAGGGCGATGTCGATCGCGGCGAGGGCCTGCGTCGCGACGCCGGAGCGCCCGACCGACGCCCCCGCCCAGAGCAGCTTCGTGTACAGCTTGGCGATGTCGTTCGGGTCCTCGCCGATCGCGGCACCCGCGACCTCCTTGGCGTGCGCGTACTGGGCCGGCCCGCCCGCGCGCTTGGAGTAGGAGAAGCCGAGGCCCGCGTGCCCCTGCTCGGTGGTGATCTCGGCGACGAGGAAGACCACCTCGGTCATCGGCTTCTGCCGCCCGGTGAACACCTTGGCGTCGGAGATGGCGGTGGCCAGCGGCAGCGTGAGCGTCGAGAGCTGCACGGACCGGATGGCGTCGGGCTGGTAGGGCAGCTGGTGAGACATGGCGCTCCTTCGCGTCTGCGGGCCGCCGTCGCGGCCGCCCCCGGACCGTCCCCGGCGACCCGAGTGAGCATACAAGTATGAAACCTGTATGACTAGATGTGGTGGGGGCGATGCCACCACATCGTGAGCACCGCCTCCGCGGGCGCTCCGCCGAGCGCCCGGTACCCGTGCCGGGAGTCGGCGCGCCACTGCAGGGACTCGCCGGCGCCGAGCTCGACGGCGGCGTCGCGAGGTCCGACCTCGGCCCGGCCTCGCGTGACCAGCAGGTGCTCGGTCACATGGGCGCCGTGCGCCTCCGAGCGGTGCATCGGGCCGGGGTCGAGCCGCAGGGCGAAGACCTCCACGGTGACCTCGTCCGCCTGCGTGGCGGCCAGCAGCCGGGTGTGGATGCCGGGGGAGGACACCTCGGCGCCCGCCCGTTCGGCGAGCAGCCACGACATCGGGACGTCGAGGGCGCCGGCGAGGGCGTAGAGGGTGGAGAGGTTCGGGTTGCGCGACCCGCCCTCGATCTCCGACAGCGAGCCCTTGCCGATCCCGGCGGCGCGGGCGAGGGCCCCGAGGGAGAGGCCCCGGACGGCGCGGGCGGAGGTGAGGCGCTCGCCGATGAGCGCGGAGAGCTCGGCGGATCGCACGGCGTCATCCTAACGTTCTGTTTGCGGAACGCGGGGGTCCGGGCCTACCGTTCCGTTCGTGGAACGCTCCCTCGCGCAGCCGGTCGGTGTCGGGATCGTCGCCGCCCTCGTCGGCTTCACCAGCTCGTTCGCGGTCGTCGTCACGGGGCTGAGAGCGGTCGGAGCCACCCCGGAGCAGGCGGCGTCCGGCCTCCTCGTGCTGTGCGTCGTCCAGGGGCTCGGGATGATCTGGCTCAGCCGCCGTCACCGCGCGCCGCTGACCCTGGCGTGGTCCACCCCCGGCGCCGCCGTCCTCGTGGGCGCGGGCGGGGTCGCCGGCGGGTGGCCCGCAGCGGTCGGGGCGTTCGTCGTGTGCGGCGCCCTGGTCGGGCTCACCGCGGCCTGGCCCGCGCTCGGCCGACTGGTGGGCGCCATCCCCGTGCCCGTCGCCCAGGCCATGCTCGCGGGGGTGCTCCTCTCGCTGTGCCTGGAGCCGCTGGTCGCCCTCACGGCCGCGCCGCTGCTCGTCGCGCCGGTGATCGTCGTGTGGCTCCTCCTCGTCCGCCTGGCGCCGCGGTGGGCCACCCCCGTCGCCTTCGGGCTCGCCGTCGTCCTCGTCCTGGTGACGGTCGCCGCGGGAGACGCCGCGCTCGGGCTCCGGCCGCCGGGGCTCGTGCTGACCGCGCCCGAGCTCACGCTGCCCGCCGTGGTCGGGATCGCCCTCCCGCTGTACGTGGTGACGATGGCGTCGCAGAACGTCCCGGGGGTCAGCGTCCTGGCCTCCTTCGGCTACGCCGTCCCGTGGCGGGAGACGCTGCTGGTCACGGGTGGCGGCACGGTGGTGGCGGCGTTCGCCGGCGGCCACGCGGTCAATCTCGCCGCCATCACCGCGGCGCTCCCCGCGTCGGCCGAGGCGCACCCCGACCCCCGGCGTCGATGGGTGGCGACACAGAGCGCCGGGTGGGCCTACCTCGTGCTCGCCGTCCTGTCGCCGCTGGTCACGGCGCTCGTCGCGGCGTCCCCGGCCGGGGTGTTCGAGACGGTCGCCGGCCTCGCGCTGCTCACCACCCTCGGCGCCGCCCTCTCGGCCGCCCTCCGCGACGAGGCGCACCGGGTCGCCGCGACGGCCACGTTCCTCACGGCGGCCAGCCCCCTCGTCCTGCTCGGCGTCGGGTCCGCCTTCTGGGCCCTCGTCGTGGGGCTGGTGGTCTGGGCGCTGCTCGTCGCGCGGCCGCCCCGGCGCGCCCGTCGCCGGGTTGTTGGCGACCGGGCCGCAGGGGGACGACAGTGGGGGCCATGGCGAACAACGAGGTGAAGTTCAAGATCGACGTCCCCACCGATCTCGAGGGAGGGGTCCCGGCGGACTTCGCGTCGCTGTGGCACACGTCGACGTCGTTCGTCATCGACTTCGTCGCGGCCACCAAGCCGCCGCAGCCGGTGACCGACCCCGACACCGGGACGGTCACCGGCCGCGTGGTGCCGGGGCGGGTGGTCTCGCGCGTGCGCATCCCCCCGCAGCAGGTGTTCGAGCTGGCGCGGGCCCTCACCCAGCAGCTCGACGCGTGGGAGCGCGAGACGGGGAAGAAGACCGACGGCTCCGCCGGCTGACCGGCGACCTCAGAGCGCGCGCTCGGGCCGGGCGAGGATTCCCGGCACGAGGCGGGCGCTGAGGGCGGCGGCCCCGCGGACGGCGAGGAACCCGAGCGCGAAGACGGCCAGCGCGGTGGCGATCGCCACGGGCTGGACGAAGATCGCCATCCCGACCAGCGGGAAGAGCAGCACGGCCGCGCACAGCGCCGACCCGCCGGCGACCATCCACAGGGCCGACATCACCGCGCGCCGCGAGGCCTCGCCCATCACCTCGCGCGGCACGCCGAGCCGGTCGAGCGAGACGTGCACGGCGGCCCGGTCGAGCGTCGAGGCGGCCTGGTTGATGCCCACCGAGCAGGCAACCATGAGGAACGACACCGCCACGGTGACGAGGACGCCGGTCGAGACGTCCTGCATGAGCCACCGCTCGTCCGCGTCCATGCCCTCGGTCGAGGTCATGTCCGCCATGGCGAGGCCGACGGCGCCGAAGACGCCGACGAAGCTGGTCATCGCCACGCCGCTGACCTGCCGCCACGCCGCCTTCGGGTCCTCGAGCACCATCCGCGCGGCCAGCAGCCGCGGCACGGTCTGCGCCTTGCGCGCCTGACGTCGCGCCCGCACGCGCACGAACCACGGGCCCAGGGCGTCGAGGGCGAGCAGCATGCCGCCGAAGATCGCCGCGAGCGTGCCGACGATCGCGACGATGCCGCCCATCTCCCCGAGCACGCCCAGCACCTGCATGAGGCCGAGCCCGACGACGAGCACGCCGACGGCGATCACGACGCGCACCCAGTGCGCGGTGCCCGGCTTCTGCCGCGTACGCACGCCCAGCGGCGTCACGACGACCGCGCGCAGCCCGACGACGGCGCTCGCGGCGGCCAGCAGCGCGACGCCGAGCACGGCGAGCGGCAGCCACCACCACGGCACCCACATCTGCGCGCCCAGCGCCTCGCCCCGGAAGTGCAGCAGCCCCACCAGTGGTGCGAGGACCGCGTAGAGCACGACGCCGAGGGCCGCGCCGACCAGCGCCGTCACGGCCGCCTCGAGCACGGTGAGCGCGGTGATGGTGCCGGTGGTCGCGCCGAGCAGGCGCAGGGACGCGAGCCGCTCGTCGCGCCGTCGGGCGGCGAGGCGGGCGGCGGACGCGCCCACCGTGGCGAGCGGCACGAGGAGCAGCACGACGGCGATGACGGCGAGCGTCTCGTAGGTGGAGGCGAGGTCGTCGTCCCACCCGAAGAAGGCCTGCGCACCGCCCAGCACCACGAGCAGCAGCGCGGTGACCACGCCGAACGCGGCCACGGGCAGGGCGGTGGCCAGGCGGTCGCCGTCGCGCCGCCGCCGGAACAGCGGGGCGAGGTGGACGGCGGTGGCGAGGGCGCCCGCGGGACGCGCGCCCGGCACGGCAGCCGGGGCCGGCGCCGGTGCGGCGGTCATCGCGACACCTCGGCGGCGGACGCGGCCGTGGCGGCGGTGCCGGCAGTGGCAGCGGTGTCCGAGACGACCCGGCCGTCGCGCAGGACGACGGTGCGGGCGCAGCGGCGCGCGACGTCGGCGTCGTGCGTGACGACGACCAGGGTGCGGCCCTGCTGGGTGGCGGACAGCAGCAGGTCCAGCACCTCGACGGAGGTGGCGGAGTCCAGGGCCCCGGTGGGCTCGTCCGCGAAGATCAGCCGGGCGCCCGTGACCTGGGCGCGCGCGATCGCGACGCGCTGCGCCTGGCCGCCGGAGAGCTCGCCGAGTCGGCGCTGCTCCAGCCCGGCGAGGCCCAGGTACTGCAGCCACTGCGCGGCCTCTGCCTCCGCCTGGCCGCGTGGTACCCCGCCGAGCATCCGCGCCACGGCCACGTTCTCGAGCGCCGTGAGCTCGTCGAGCAGCAGGCCCTGCTGGAACACGAAGCCGAGCTCCTCGCGACGCAGCCGCGACCGGGCCGCGTCGTCGAGCGACTCGACGCGCACCGGCCCCTGGGCCGACGCGAAGGTCACGGAGCCGCCCGTCGGCCGCAGGATGCCCGCGAGGCAGTGCAGCAGCGTCGTCTTGCCGGAGCCGGACGCGCCCATGATCGCCACCGACTCGCCCGCGGCGATGTCGAGGTCCACGGCGTCGAGGGCGGGCGTGACCCCGCCGGGGTACTGCATCGTCAGTCCACGCGCGCTCAGCAGAGGTGTCATGACACCTACCGTGCCGGCCGGGCCGGCCGCGCCGCGTCGGACCACGAGCGGATTCGCCGGGGGCCGGCGTCCCCCTGCGGTATGACACCGGTCCGGGGTGTCCCGGAGGCCCCGCTCCCGCGGCGCGGTCGTCCGGCGACCTCACCTAGGCTTCGTCCCATGGCTTGGAGCTTCGGTCGACGTCGGCCCACCACGTACCTGCTGGGGGAGCCGGCCGACCCGTACCCGGCCCAGGCGCCGGAGGCGGCGCGCGGCCGCGTGCTGCGGATCACGGAGATCGGCGAGCCCGTGCTGCACGCGCCCGCCGCGACCGTCGAGACGTTCTCCACCCCGGAGCTCGCGCGCCTGATCGACGACATGTTCGCCACCATGGAGAACGCCGAGGGCGTGGGGCTGGCGGCGCCGCAGGTGGGCGTCGGGATCCGGCTGTTCGTCTACGACGTCACCGACGAGCGCGGCGACCGGCACGTCGGGCACGTGGTCAACCCCGTGCTCGAGGTCGACCCGGACGCCGAGCCCGAGACCGAGGACGAGGGCTGCCTGTCCGTGCCCGGCGCGTACGAGCCGCTGGAGCGGCCCGGCGCCGCCACCGTGCGGGGCGTCGACCAGCACGGCGGCCCCGTGCAGCTGACCGGCCGCGGGTTCCTCGCCCGCGCCTTCATCCATGAGACGCAGCACCTCGACGGCACCCTGTACTGGGACCACCTCTCGCCCGAGCTGCAGGCGGACGCCCTGCGCCAGCGCGACGAGGAGCGGGCCGACATCCTCGCCGGGCGGCGCGAGCTCGCCGTCGAGCTGGGCAAGCGGCCCGCCGAGTACCCGCCGCAGCCCGCGGGCGGCCGCTGACCGACCGCCCGCGGGTGGTGGAGCTCAGCCCAGCATCCCCGGGGCGAGGGAGAAGAACTCCTTGACGCCGTCGTCGAGGCTGGTCGAGCCGAAGGCGATGTCCTGCGCGATGCGGGTGAACTCCACCTCGACGGCCCCGGCGCCTTCCGGCGGCGGCGGGGGCGTGTCCCCCGCGACCTCGGTGAGCTGGGCGGCGTAGTCCAGGATCTGCTGGTCGAGCGCGTCGGGCTCGAGGGCGTCGGCGGCCGCCTGGGAGATGGGGCCGCCGCGCGACAGCCCGAACTCCTTGCTCACCTCGGGGTCGTTGGCGATGAAGTCGATGAACTTCGCCGCCTCCTCGGGGTGCTCCGTGTTCGCCGACATCGACAGCTCCAGCGAGGGCTTGAGGTACAGCCCGCGGTTGCCCGGGTCGTCGGCCGGCGGCAGGAGCATCGCGAAGTCACCCTCCGCGCTGCCCTCCGAGTAGCGCACCAGGAAGTTGAACCAGCTGATCTCGCTCGCGGAGACCCCCGTGCCGAGCGCGTCCTCGCCGGACAGCTGCTCCACGCGGGCCTGGTCCACGAAGCCGCCGTCGGCGAACAGCGGCTCCCCGCGCTGCCACCACGCGGCCAGGTCGGCCTCGTCGAAGCCGAACTCGCCGTCCGGCGTGAACAGCGCCTTGCCCTGCTGGCGCAGCCAGACCTCGAAGACCGACCAGACCTGGGTGTAGGCCACCGCGCCGCCCACCACGGGGTCGTGCTCCTTCCCGACCTTCCCGACGGCGGACAGGAGGTCGTCGTACTGGTCCCAGGTGAGGTCGCCGTCGGGCACGTCGACGCCCAGGTCTCCGAGCAGGCCCGAGTTGACGAAGTTGGCGAACCCGCTGGTGCTCGTGGGGATCCCGAAGATCTGGCCGTCGACCTTGGCCGCCGGCATCACCGACTCCGGGAAGGAGGAGATGTCGATGGCCCCGCTCTCCGTGTACTCGTCCAGGGGCGCGATCTGGCCGGTGCCGCCGTACTGCGACAGGTAGGACACGTCCATCTGGAACACGTCCGGAAGGCTGCCGCTCGCGGCCTCGGTGTTCCGGGCGGTCCAGTAGTCACCGAACCCCGCGTACGACGACTGGATGGTGACGTGCGGGTTCTTCTCCTCGTACAGGTCGATCGCCTTCTCGTACCGCTCGGCGCGCGACGCGTCGCCCCACCACGCGAACGTGAGGGTGACGTCCTCGCCACCGCCGCCCGAGGCGTCGCCGCCGCTGCAGGCGCCGAGCGCGGCGACCGCGCCGACGGCGAGGATCGCGACGCCGGGGCGTCGGAGCTTTCTCGTGGACATGAGGGCCTCCTTGCACACATGTGCCGTCGGTCGACGGTCGTGACGGCACCGATGCTGGCAGCCGGACGCGCCTGCCGAGCGCGAGCGGACAAAAGCGCGCATCGGTGGACACGCGTGCGTGTCAGGACGGGCGATTCAGAGCGTGCGCACCCAGTCCGCGACGGCGGCCGCGACGTCGTCGTCCTTGCCGCGCACGTCGTGCGCGCCGGGGATCGTGACCGTCGTGACGGGGCCGGGGACGGCCGCGGCGTGCTCGGCCAGCTCGTCGGGGCTGCCGAACGGGTCGCGGTCGCCGGACACGAAGAGCACCGGCACCGTGAGCTCCGGGAAGTGCTCGACCCGCAGTCGCTCGGGCTTGCCCGGCGGGTGCAGCGGGTAGCTGAGCAGCACCAGCCCCGCGGCGGGCAGGCCCTCGGCCACCGCCATCGAGCACATCCGCCCGCCGTACGACCGGCCGCCCAGCAGGAGCGCCGCGGTGCCGACGCCGAGCGACCCGGCGAACCGCTCCGCCTCGGCGCGCAGGTGCGCGACGGCGACCGGCGGCCGGTCCGGCACTCGCTTGCCCGCCAGCCGGTACGGGAAGTCCACGCGCTCGGTGGGCAGCGCCGGGTCGAGCGCGGCCAGCCTCTGCTCCACCGCCACGAGCGTGTGGTGGTCGCGGCTCGCGCCTGCGCCGGGCGTCAGGAGCAGGCCTCGGGGCGTCGTCGTGTCGGGCACGGGTCCAGTGTCGCAAGCCGCCGGTAGCGTCGGGGGATGAGCGACGTCGAGCGAGGTCCCGGGCCGGGCGCCATCGAGGCGGGCAGCACCGTTCGGGGCGAGGACTGGTACGGGCTCGACCTGTCCGGCGCGACGCTCGAGCGGGTCGAGCTGGTGGAGGTGGACCTCACGGAGGTGACGGCCACCGGCGCCACGTTCCACGAGTGCACGTTCCGGGGCGTGCGGTTCAACGCGTCGGCGTGGCGGGACACCGCGTTCACGGGGTGCACGTTCAGCCGCGCCAACCTTTTCGACGCGTCGTTCGAGGGCTGCAAGCTCGTGGGTTCCCGGTTCGACGACTGCCGCTTCGACCTGCTGCGAGCCGAGCGCGGCGACTGGTCCTTCGTCACGCTGCACCGGGCGGCGCTGGACGGCGTGCGCCTCGAGGGGCTGCGGATGCGCGAGGCGGACCTCGTCGGTGCGCGGCTGTCCGGGGCCACGGTGATCGGGGTGGACCTCTCCGGCGCGGAGCTGGCCGACGTCGACCTGCGCGGCGCCGTCCTGCGGGGCACGGACCTGTCGGCGCTCGACCCGCGCACGGCGCGACTGGCCGGCGCCGTCATCGACCCGGCGCAGGCCGTCGTCCTCGCCGAAGGGCTGGGGCTCGTCGTCACGCCCTGAGGCCGGGGCGGAGAGGCTCGCGTGGGCCTCGTCACACCCTGGGGGCCTTCTTCCTGGTCATGGCGCCGTTCTCGTCGAGGGCGCTGCGGACGCCTTGTCGAGCACTGGTTTACATCGTTTACATTCTCTGGAGCGGCGCCCGATGCGCTCCGCCGGACCAGTGCAGGACACCGGAGGATGAGACACCAATGACGGACCAGGTCACGGTCAACCCGATCGTGCTGCAGCGCGCCGACCCGTGCGTGCTCCGGCACGAGGGCACCTATTACTTCACGGGCTCGCACCCGCGGTACGACCGGATCGTGCTCCGCCGCGCCGACCGCCTCGAGGACCTGCAGAAGGCCGACGAGGTGACGATCTGGACCAAGCACGCCAGCGGCCCGCAGTCGCAGCTCATCTGGGCTCCCGAGATCCACCGCGTGCACGGCGCCTGGTACATCTACTACGCCGCGGCCCCCGTGGACCACGGCACCGTGGACGCCCCGAGCGAGAACGAGACGTTCAACCACCGCGTCTTCGTGCTGGAGAACACCGCCGCCGACCCCTTCGAGGGCGAGTGGGTGGAACGTGGCCAGGTCGACACCGGCTGGGAGTCGTTCGCCCTGGACGCCACGAGCTTCGTGACGGGCGGCGAGCAGTACCTCGTCTGGGCGCAGCAGGACCTCTCGGTGCGCGGGCACTCGAACCTGTACATCGCCCGGATGGCGAACCCCTGGACGCTCGCGTCGCCCGCCGTCGAGCTGACGCGCCCGGAGTTCGACTGGGAGATCAAGGGCTTCTGGGTCAACGAGGGGCCGTCCGTCCTGGTGCGGGACGGCCGCGTCTTCCTCACGTACTCCGGCGCCGCCACCGGCATCGACTACGCGATGGGCCTGCTCACCGCGGACGCGGACGCCGACCTCCTGGACCCGGCGTCGTGGACGAAGAGCGCCGAGCCGGTCTTCGTCTCCGACCCGTCGGTGGGCCAGTACGGCCCCGGCCACAACTCGTTCACCGAGACGGCCGACGGCGACGCCGTCCTCGTCTACCACGCCCGCACCTATACCGAGATCTCCGGCGACCCGCTGTGGGACCCGAACCGCCACGCCCGCGCGCAGGTCCTCCCCTTCGACGCCGACGGCAACCCCGTGTGGGGCACGCCCGTGCCCGACACCCGCCCCACGCCCACCTCCACCGAGGTCCTCCCCGCCGACGGAGCCTTCTGATGAGCACCACCACCGCGACGCCCGACGGCGCCACCGCCAAGCCCCGGGCCCGCGACTCGCTGCGCAAGCCCGCGTTCTGGAACTTCGGCGGGCTGTTCTTCTTCTACTTCGCCATCTGGCAGCTCGCGTTCACGTTCCTCAGCCGCTGGCTGGAGACCGAGGCCGGGATGTCGCACGGCAACATCGGCCTGCTGAACTCGGTGATGGCCTTCACGGCGTTCTGCCTGCAGCCGTTCTACGGCTTCATCCAGGACAAGCTCGGCTTCCGCAAGAACCTCTTCGCATTCGTCGTCCTCGTCGGCGCGATGATGGGGCCGTTCTTCGCGTTCGTGTTCACCCCGATCGTCAACGCGAACCAGGTGCTCGGCGCCGTCGTCGGCGGTGTCTTCCTGTCGCTGACCCTCAACGCGGGCGTCGGGATCGTCGAGACGTTCAACGAGCGCAACGCGCGGGCCAACGGGTTCGAGTACGGGCACGTGCGCCTGTTCGGGTCCGTCGCGGGCGCGACGGCGTCCCTCGTCGGCGGGTTCATCTGGGCCTCGAACCCGGACAACATCTGGTGGGCGGGGACCTTCTCCGCGATCGTGCTCGGCGTGCTGCTCTTCGTGGCCCGCACCCCGAAGCCCGGCGAGCCCGGGTACGAGGCCGTGAGCGGCGACGCCGCCGGCGGCGCCCGCACCAAGGTCTCGCTCGCCACCGTCAAGGAGCTGCTCACCAACCGGTCGTTCGTCGGCTTCATGGTGCTGATGTTCGGCACCGCGGCCCTCTACGACGTGTTTGACCAGCAGTTCCCCAACTACTTCGCGCAGTTCGTCACCGGTGGCATCGACTCGCAGGTGCTGTTCTCCCGGGTCGTGTTCGTGCAGATCCTGCTCGAGGCGGTCGTCATGATCGCGACGCCGTTCCTCATCAACCGGATCGGCGCCAAGAACGGGCTCCTCCTGTTCGGTCTGGTCCTCGTCGTGCGCGTGCTCGGCTCGGCGTTCTTCACCTCCACCGAGATGCTGATCGTCTGGCGCCTGCTCGCGGCGATCGAGATGCCCCTGATGCTCATCTCGGTGATGAAGTACCTGACCCGCATGTTCGACGTCCGGATCTCCGCCACGGCCTACATGCTCGGCTTCAACATGGCCAAGCAGATCGGCATCGTCATCTTCTCCTGGGCGTTCGGTGCCGCCTACGACACGATCGGCTTCGGCCACTCGTACATCGTCATGGGCGTCGTCGTGGTCGCGGTGACGATCGCCGCGAGCCTGCTCATGCGCGACGACCGTCGGTATGCGCTGGCGGACGGCTCGACGCCGGAAACCGTCACCGCCCGCTGACCGCCCGTCTGCCGAGGTAGTTCGAGATCCCGTGAGGTAGTGGTCCAGTCCACTACCTCACGGGATCTCGTACTACTTCACGGGATCTCGAACTACCTCACGGGATCTCGAACTACCTCGCGGGGCTGGGAACTACCTCGGCGGATCGGGGCGAGCGGTGCCAGGGTGGGCGCATGACCGCACCGCTCGTCGTCCGCTCGCTGGCGCTGGGCCTCGCCGCGGGGTCGCGCGCGACGCTCGGTGTCGCCGCCCCGCTGCTCGGCCCGGTGCCGGCGCACCGGCTGCCCACCCACCGCCTGCGCCGTCCGGCCGGCCTGCCGCGCCTGCTCGCGGGCCTCTCCGTGGCCGGCGAGCTCGTCGGGGACAAGCTGCCCTCCACGCCCAGCCGCCTCGACAGCCCCGGCCCGCAGTCGCGGGCCGCGAGCGGGGCGCTCGGCGGGCTCCTCCTCGCGCGCCGGCACCACGCCGGCGCGGCGTCCACGGTGGCCGCGCTGGTCGCCGGCGCTGCGGGCGGGGCGGCCGGCACCTTCACGGGCGCGGCCTGGCGGTCGGTGGTCGCGAGCCGTGGGTGGCCGGACCTGCCCGCCGCGCTCGCGGAGGACGCCGTCGCCGTCGGCCTCGCCGTCTGGGCCACGCGCGCCTGACCCAGCCTCGCCGGGCTGCCTGGTCGTGCACCTCAGGGACGGTTCAGGGGTGGTTCAGGGGCGACTCGTGGTGACGGGCCGCGGCGCGTCCGGAAGAGTGAGCGCCATGGTGCGGGCGACGACGGAGCAGGCATGGACGCGGTAGGCGGCGTGGTCGGCGCGATCTTCGCGTTCGTCTCGACGGTGGCGATGCTGGCGTTGCTCGCCTGGACGGCGCGGCGGGTGATGGGCGCGCCGGTCGGGTGGATCCGGGCCGGGCTCGTCTCGCTGGTGGCGATCTCGGTCGCGTCGGCCGCGCTCACGACCGGGCTGCGCGCGGCGGGCTGGTGGAGCGGCGACGGCGCGCTCGAGGTGGAGCCGTGGGTCGCCCTCGTCGGGATCGTCCTCGTCTTCTGCTGGGCGTTCGTCCTGGGCCTGTGCGTGCTGCTCGTGCTGGAGCTGCTGGTGCCGACGGGCACGCTGCCCACCCCGTGGCGCGCCGTCCGGCGGCTGCGGCAGGGGCGCCGCGAGACGCGCCGGTACGCGCAGGTCGTGGCGATCGCCGTCCGGCACGGCCTGGGCGGGGCGTTCGGGCGCAACCGGCGCGACGGCCGGTCGACGTCGCGCTCGGACGTCCGTCGCCTCGCGGTCGGGCTGCGCGACACCCTCACCGACGCCGGCGTCACGTTCGTGAAGTTCGGCCAGATGCTCTCCACCCGCCGGGACCTGCTGCCCGACGCCGTCACCGAGACCCTCGCGACCCTGCAGAGCGACGTGCCGCCGGCGCCGTGGGACCAGGTGGAGGCCGTCGTCGAGCGGTCGCTCGGGCGGCCCGCGGACGAGGTCTTCGCGTCCTTCGACCCGCAGCCGCTCGCCTCGGCGTCGGTGGGGCAGGTGCACGCCGCGCGCCTGCTCGACGGGCGCGAGGTGGTCGTCAAGGTGCAGCGTCCCGGCGCGCGCGAGCAGGTCGCCGTCGACCTCGCGATCCTCGGCCGGCTCGCCCGGCGCCTCGAGCGGGACACGGCGTGGGGCCGCGGCCTCGGCGTCGTCGCGCTGGCCGACGGCTTCGCCGCCTCGCTGCGCGAGGAGCTCGACTACGCCGTCGAGGCGGAGAACACGCGCGCCCTCCGCGCGGCCCTGGGGGTCACGACGCACGACGGCGCGTCGTCGGGCCCGCTGGTCGTGGTGCCGCAGGTGGTCGACGGGCCGTCGAGCGACACGCTGCTGGTGCTGGAGCGCCTCGACGGCACGCCGGTGGGCCAGGCCCAGGACGCGCTGGCGCGGCTGGACGACGCGGCGCGCGCCGCGCTCGCCGACCGGCTGCTGCGCGCCGCGCTCGACCAGCTGCTCGTGGCGGGCACGTTCCACGCCGACCTGCACCCGGGCAACGTGCTCGTGCTGGCCGGCGGCGGCCTCGGCCTGCTCGACATGGGGTCGGTCGGGAGGCTCGGCGAGCCCGAGCGCATCGCCCTCGGCGCGCTGCTGCTCGCGATCGACGGTGACGACGCGATCGCCGCCACCGACGCCCTGCTGGAGCTGCTGGACGCGCCGCCCGGCCTCGACGCCCGCCGTCTGGAGCGCGAGGTGGGGCAGCTCGTGCTCCGGTTCCGCGCCGGCGCCGGGGCGGGAGCGGTGTTCGGCACCCTGGTACGGCTGGTGACGGCGGCGGGCATCTCGGTGCCGCCCCAGGTCGCGGCGGCGTTCCGCACGTTCGCGTCGCTGGAGGGCACGCTCGACCTGCTCAGCCCCGGCTACGACCTGGTGGCCGGCGCACGCGACCACGGCCGCCCGCTGCTGAGCCGCCTGGTGACCCCCGAGACGGTGCGCCGCAAGGCCACGCAGCAGCTCCTCGGCTTCGCGCCCGAGCTGGAGCGGCTGCCCCGCCGGGTCACCCGGCTCGTGCGCGACCTCGAGGAGGGCCGGTTCACCGTCACCGTGCGCGCGTTCTCCGACCCCGCCGACCGGGCGTTCCTGTCCGGCCTGGTGCAGCAGGTCATCATGACGCTCGTGGCCGTGGGCGCCGTCGTGGGCGCGGTGGTGCTGTTCGTCGCCGACGGCGGCCCGATGCTCGCGCCGCAGCTGCCCTGGTTCACGGTGCTCGGCGCCGCGCTCGGGTTCGTCGGCACCGTGCTCGCCGTGCGCGTGCTGGTGCTCGCGTTCCGCAGCACGACGCGTGATCGCTGGTAGCGCGGCATGATCGGGACATGAGATACGCGGAGCACATCTCCGAGCTCGTCGGGCACACCCCGCTCGTGCGGCTCACCCGTGTCACGGACGGCCTGAGCGCGACGATCCTCGCCAAGGTCGAGTACGTGAACCCCGGCGGGTCGGTCAAGGACCGCATCGCGCTGAAGATGGTCGAGGCGGCGGAGGCGTCCGGCGAGCTGCGGCCCGGCGGCACGATCGTCGAGCCGACGTCGGGCAACACCGGCGTGGGCCTCGCGCTCGTCGCGCAGCGCAAGGGTTACGACTGCGTCTTCGTCTGCCCGGACAAGGTGAGCGAGGACAAGCGCGACGTGCTGCGGGCGTACGGCGCGCGCGTCGTCGTGACCCCGACCGCCGTCCCGCCCGACCACCCCGACTCCTACTACTCGGTCTCCGACCGGCTCGTTCAGGAGATCGAGGGCGCCTGGAAGCCGAACCAGTACGCCAACCCGAACGGCCCGCTGTCGCACTACGAGTCCACCGGGCCCGAGGTGTGGGCGGACACCGACGGCCGGGTGACGCACTTCGTCGCGGGCGTGGGCACGGGCGGCACGATCACCGGGACGGGCCGCTACCTCAAGGAGGTGTCGGCGGACCGGGCCGACGGCGGCCCCGTGCGGGTCGTCGGCGCCGACCCGGCGGGCTCGGTCTACTCCGGCGGCGACGGCAGGCCATACCTGGTGGAGGGCGTCGGCGAGGACTTCTGGCCGGGGGCCTACGACCCGACCGTCCCCGACGAGGTCATCGCCGTGACCGACGCGGACTCCTTCGCCATGACGCGCCGGCTCGCGCGCGAGGAGGGCCTGCTCGTGGGCGGGTCGTGCGGGATGGCGGTCGAGGCGGCGCTGCGGCTCGCGCGCCGGCTCGAGGACGAGGACGCCGCGGCCGCGGCGGAGGCCGTGATCGTCGTCCTGCTGCCCGACGGCGGCCGCGGCTACCTGTCGAAGATCTTCTCCGACACGTGGATGCGGTCGTACGGGTTCCTGCCCGACGAGGAGGGCGTCACCGCGGGGGACGTCCTGCGGGCCAAGGACGGGCGGCTGCCCGACCTCGTGCACACCCACCCGAGCGAGACGGTGCGCGACGCCATCGAGATCCTGCGCGAGTACGGCGTCTCGCAGATGCCCGTCGTCGGGGCGGAGCCGCCCGTGAAGATCGGGGAGGTCGCGGGCGCCGTGACCGAGCGGGCGCTGCTCGACGCCGTCTTCTCCGGCCGTGCGGCGCTCGCCGACCGCGTCGACGCGCACATGCAGGCGCGGCTGCCGCTCATCGGCGCGGGCGAGGGCGTCGACGCGGTGCGCGCCGCGCTCACCGACGCCGACGCGCTGCTCGTCGTCGAGGACGGCGACCCCGTAGGCGTCCTCACCCGTCACGACCTCCTGGGGTTCGTCGCGGGCCGGTGACCACGCTCGTGCGTACTCTGGCCGGGTGAGCACCAGCGATCACCCTGACTGGACGACCACCGGCTTCTCGACCCGCGCCATCCACGCGGGCCAGGACCCGGACCCGACGACGGGCGCCGTCGTGCCGCCGATCCACCAGGTCTCCACGTACAAGCAGGACGGCGTGGGCGGCCTGCGCGGCGGGTACGAGTACTCGCGCTCCGCCAACCCGACCCGCACCGCGCTCGAGGAGGCGCTCGCCGCGGCCGAGTCGGGCGGCCTGGACCCGGCGCGCGGCTTCGCGTTCGCCTCCGGCCTGGCCGCCGAGGACACGCTGCTGCGCGCGGTGCTGCGCCCCGGCGACCACGTGATCGTGCCCGACGACGCGTACGGCGGCACGTACCGCCTGATCGCGCGGGTCTTCGGGCCGTGGGGCATCGCGCACACGCCCGTGGACCTGGCCGACGTCGACGCGGTCCGGGCGGCCGTCCGCACGGGTAGGTCGGGAGCGACCAAGGTGCTGTGGGTCGAGACGCCGACCAACCCGCTGCTCGGCGTGAGCGATGTCGCGGCGCTCGCGGGCGTGGCGCGCGACGCCGGCGCGCTGCTCGTCGTCGACAACACCTTCGCCACCCCGTACCTGCAGCAGCCGCTGGCGCTCGGCGCGGACGTGGTGGTGCACTCGACGACCAAGTACATCGGCGGGCACAGCGACGTCGTCGGGGGAGCGCTCGTCGTCGCGGCGGGGGCGGTGCTGCCGGGCGGGCTGGAGTCGCCCACGGGCGGCGCGGACGTGGCGGGCGCCGTCGGCTTCCACCAGAACTCGTCGGGCGCCGTCGCGGGCCCGTTCGACGCGTGGCTGACGCTGCGCGGGCTCAAGACGCTCGCCGTCCGCATGGACCGGCACCAGGCCAACGCGGCCGCGGTGGCGGAGTTCCTCGCCGGTCACCCGGCCGTGACGGAGGTGCTCTACCCGGGCCTCGCGTCCCACCCGGGGCACGACGTCGCCGCCCGGCAGATGCGCGGGTTCGGCGGCATGGTGTCGTTCCGGGCGGGCAGCGAGGCGAAGGCGCTCGACGCGTGCGCGCGCACGCGGGTGTTCACGCTGGCCGAGTCCCTGGGCGGCGTCGAGTCGCTGGTCGAGCACCCCGGTCGGATGACGCACGGCTCGGTCGCGGGCACGTCCCTCGAGGTGCCCGACGACCTCGTGCGCCTCTCGGTCGGGATCGAGGACGTCGAGGACCTCGTCGCCGACCTCGAGCAGGCGCTCGCCTGAGCTGCCCTGCCTGACGCTGACGGCCGGCGTCAGCCGCGGACGACGGTGACGGGGCAGGGCGCGAAGTCGAGCACCTGCCGGCTGACCGACCCCAGCAGCAGCCGGTCGAAGCCGCCGAGTCCGCGCGCCCCGACGACGAGCCGCTCGGCGCCCTGCGCCGCGGCGACCAGCTGCTTGGCGGCCTGGCCGTGCACCACCCGGCGGTTCAGCCGCTCGGGCGGCAGCGTCACGCCGGCAGACCGCACCGCCTCGGCGAGCGAGTCGGCCGCGAATTTCTCGTAATCGTCGACGGGCGGCGCCCAGCCCCACGACCCCGGCAGCGGGGCCAGCGTCGTGATCTGCCACGCGAAGACGGCGTCGATCGACGCCCCTGTCCGGCCCGCGATCTCGCAGGCGTGCCGCAGCGCGGCGACGCTCGGGGCCGAGGTGTCGACGCCGACGACGATGCGCGGCGTCGTCTCGGCGGGCACGTCGTTCTCCGGCGTGCCGTCGGGGCTGCCGTGGCGCACCACCGTGACGGGGACGACGGCGTGCTCCACGACCGTCGTCGACACCGAGCCCAGCACGGCCCGGCCGAGCCGACCCCGCCGGCGTCGGCCGAGGACCAGCATGTCGGCGTCCGCGCCGAGCTCCAGCAGCCGGTCGGCCGCCGGGCCGGGGAGCGCCGCGACCGTCCCGTCGACGTCCACCCCCGTGCGGGCGCGGGCAGCGTCGAGCAGGCGCTCCGCCTCCTCACGCACCGGGGCGAGCGCGGCCTCGTGCGCCGCGGCGTCGGCGCCCTTGCCGGCGCCCGCGGCGACCATGACCAGCGTGAGCGGCGCGGCGGCCCCGGCGGCCTCCCGCAGCGCCCAGTCCAGCGCCTCGTCCGACTCGGCCGAACCGTTGACCCCGACCACGATGCCGCGCATCGGCCACCCCGACTCTCTCGTCGTGCGTCCGCCGTCCCGTCACGACCCGCGGACGGCCCTGGCTTGCAGCATAGGTCGGGCGTCGTCGCCCGTCAGGGCGAGGTCACGGGGTGTCGATCACGCACCGCCGTCAGGACGACGACGGACCCCGGGCCCGTCGGGTGGCGGCGCCGCGACGAGCGCCGCGGCGTACGCACCCGGGTCGGCACGCGTGGCCTCCGAGACGAGAAGCGTGGCCGGCGGGTCCGAGACCGGCGGCACGTCCTCGGCGACGGACAGCCGCCAGAAGGCGCGCAGGTAGAGCAGCTCCAGGAGCGGCCGGGGGACGTCGAGGGTCAGCCGGAAGGTGGGCGGCCCTCGACGTCGCACGACGGTGCCCGGCGTCAGGCGTCGGCCGGGGGCGGGGCGTCCTCCGTGCGACCGCCGCGGCCGTGCCCCGACAGGAGGGCGTCGACGGGCCGGGTCACGACCTCCACCCGGTCGACGAGGTCGGCGGGGCCGGTGACCACGAGGGCACGGTCGGCGGCCGCCACGTACACGGCGGTGGTCTCGCGGGCCACGACGCGGACGCAGTCCGCGTCGTCGCCGTCCACGACGAACGTCCCGGTCGTCAGCGGGGCCTCGTCGACCTCGGCGACCAGGGCGCGCATCGCGCTGCGGTAGTCCTGGAACGAGTCCGCGAAGTCCGACCCGTCGTGCTCGCCGCCGCCGTCGTCGGCCCCCCGGTCCGCCGCCTGGTCCGCCTCGTCGGCCGGTGCCGGCTCGACGGGGGCCGCGATGTCGGCGTGCAGAGGCGCGGCGAGCGCGCCGCTGCACGCGGCGCGGACCACGTCCTCGACGTCGTCGTCGGGCACCCGGGTGCGCAGGGTCTCGACCTCCAGCGCCTCCCCGGTGAACGACCGGTAGGCGCGCACGAACCGCTCGCACGTCGGGTCGTCGGAGCCGGAGTGCCCCGTGAGCGACTGGTCCTCGAGGTCGAGGCCCCAGGTCAGCGGGTCGTGCACCTCGCCGAGGACGCCGGAGAACTGCGCCAGCCGCGCGTCGTCCCCGGTCCACGCCCGACGGCCCGCGTCGTGGCCCGCCCCGCCCGTGGCTCCCGGCTGCTGCTCGATCTCGTCCATCGGTACCCCCCGGGTTGACCTCTGCGGCGACCTCCGCGGCGACGACCGCCCTTACCCGAGCCTGGACCGCCCCGCCCGCGGCTGGCAATACGGCACGCCGTCACGCCCCTGGCGAACATGGGCTTACCGAGGGGTGTCGGTGAGTTGGGAGCGCATAGAGTCGTAGCGGTCAGGCTGTAGCCGTCAATCCGACGGGGTGCAGGTAACGCCGCTCGTGAGGGAGCAGCACATGTTCGAGAGATTCACCGACCGAGCCCGTCGGGTGGTCGTCCTTGCTCAGGAAGAGGCAAGGATGCTCAACCACAACTACATCGGCACCGAGCACATCCTGCTCGGACTCATCCACGAGGGTGAGGGCGTCGCCGCGAAGGCCCTGGAGTCGCTGGGGATCTCGCTCGACGGCGTCCGCACCCAGGTCACCGAGATCATCGGCGAGGGCCAGCAGGCCCCGAGCGGGCACATCCCGTTCACGCCGCGCGCCAAGAAGGTGCTGGAGCTGTCGCTCCGCGAGGCGCTGCAGCTCGGGCACAACTACATCGGCACCGAGCACATCCTGCTCGGCCTCATCCGCGAGGGCGAGGGCGTCGCCGCCCAGGTGCTCACGAAGATGGGCGCCGACCTGAACAAGGTGCGCCAGCAGGTCATCCAGCTGCTGAGCGGCTACCAGGGCAAGGAGCCCGTGGCAGCCGGCGGCCCGCAGGAGGGGCAGCCGTCGGGCTCCGCCGTGCTCGACCAGTTCGGCCGCAACCTCACCCAGGCCGCGCGCGAGGGCAAGCTCGACCCGGTCATCGGCCGCGCGACGGAGATCGAGCGCGTCATGCAGGTGCTGAGCCGCCGCACCAAGAACAACCCGGTGCTGATCGGCGAGCCGGGCGTCGGCAAGACGGCCGTCGTCGAGGGCCTCGCCCAGGACATCGTGCGCGGCGACGTGCCGGAGACGCTGAAGGACAAGCAGCTCTACACGCTGGACCTCGGCGCCCTCGTCGCCGGCTCCCGCTACCGCGGTGACTTCGAGGAGCGCCTGAAGAAGGTGCTCAAGGAGATCCGCACCCGCGGCGACATCATCCTGTTCATCGACGAGATCCACACCCTCGTCGGGGCGGGCGCCGCCGAGGGCGCGATCGACGCGGCGAGCATCCTCAAGCCGATGCTGGCCCGCGGCGAGCTGCAGACCATCGGCGCCACGACGCTCGACGAGTACCGCAAGTACGTCGAGAAGGACCCGGCCCTGGAGCGCCGCTTCCAGCCGATCCAGGTCAACGAGCCGTCGCTCGAGCACGCCATCGAGATCCTCAAGGGCCTGCGTGACCGCTACGAGGCGCACCACCGCGTGTCCATCACGGACTCCGCGCTGGTCTCCGCCGCGCAGCTCGCCGACCGGTACATCAACGACCGGTACCTGCCGGACAAGGCGATCGACCTCATCGACGAGGCGGGCGCGCGCCTGCGCATCCGCCGCATGACGGCGCCGCCGGAGCTCAAGGCCCTGGACGAGGACATCGCCGAGGCCCGCCGCGACAAGGAGTCGGCGATCGACGAGCAGGACTTCGAGAAGGCCGCCGGGCTGCGGGACAAGGAGAAGCAGCTCACCGCCCAGCGCGCCGACAAGGAGAAGGCCTGGAAGTCGGGCGACCTCGACTCCGTCGCGGAGGTCGACGACGAGCTCATCGCCGAGGTGCTGGCGATGTCGACCGGCATCCCGGTCGTCAAGCTCACCGAGGAGGAGTCCAGCAAGCTCCTGCACATGGAGGACGAGCTGCACAAGCGGGTCGTCGGCCAGAACACGGCCATCAAGGCGCTGTCCCAGGCGATCCGGCGGACGCGTGCCGGGCTCAAGGACCCGAAGCGCCCCGGTGGCTCGTTCATCTTCGCCGGCCCCACGGGCGTCGGGAAGACGGAGCTGGCCAAGGCGCTCGCCGAGTTCCTCTTCGGGGACGAGGACGCGCTGATCCAGCTCGACATGTCCGAGTTCTCGGAGAAGCACACCGTGTCGCGGCTGTTCGGCTCGCCTCCCGGGTACGTCGGCTACGACGAGGGCGGCCAGCTCACGGAGAAGGTGCGGCGCAAGCCGTTCTCGGTGGTCCTGTTCGACGAGGTCGAGAAGGCCCACGCGGACATCTTCAACTCGCTGCTGCAGGTGCTCGAGGACGGTCGCCTGACCGACTCGCAGGGCCGGGTGGTCGACTTCAAGAACACCGTGATCATCATGACCACGAACCTCGGCACGCGGGACATCGCCAAGGGCGTCCAGACCGGCTTCAACGCCGGTGGCGACCTGGTGACCTCCTACGAGCGCATGAAGGCGAAGGTCAACGAGGAGCTCAAGCAGCACTTCCGGCCGGAGTTCCTCAACCGCGTCGACGACGTGGTCGTCTTCCCGCAGCTCTCGCAGGACGAGATCATCGAGATCGTCGACCTGGAGATCGCGAAGCTGGACAAGCGTCTGCGCGACCGGGACATGGCCATCGAGCTCACGCCCGCCGCGAAGAACCTGCTGGCCGAGAAGGGCTACGACCCGGTGCTCGGCGCCCGTCCGCTGAAGCGGGCGATCCAGCGGGAGATCGAGGACACCCTGTCCGAGAAGATCCTGTTCGGCGAGCTCAAGGCCGGCGACCTCGTGCTGGTCGACGGCGAGGGCGAGGGCATCCTCGGGGAGTTCACCTTCCGCGGGGTCCCCAAGAGCGAGCACGAGCGCGGGCCGGTCTCGGTCGGCGCGACGGCGGCGCTCGACGCCCCCACCGGCGTCTCGGTGCACGACCTGCCCCCGACCGGCCAGATGCAGGCCGGCGCGGAGTGACGCGCTGAACCCACCGACCTGACGGTCGACGACGAAGGCCCCGGACCCCCTCACAGGGTCCGGGGCCTTCGTCGTACCTGCCCGCAGCTGTCAGGGCCACGAGCGTGCATTCATCCGCGTGGCCCTGACACGTCGCCGTGCCGTGGCACCGTCTCGACGGCCCGTCCCGCATCGTGAGAACTTCGGGCGATCTCTCGCGCAGGGCCTGCCAGGCGCCTACCTTCCCCGCCATGCGCGCCGACACGAACGGACTCCGGTCCCCGGGCACCCCCACCGCGGGTGCCGCCGTGCCGTGCGCCCGCCGGGGCTGTAAGCCCTGTCGCCGCTGTCCCCGCTGACCCGACGCACGCCGTCGCCCCGGCCTCCCCGGCAGCAGAACCCGCTCGAGACCACCGCCCCGTCCGCCGTCGCGCGACCGGGTGACGTGGCGTACCCCCGCACGCCCCCGAGAGGACCCCGTCATGCCCCGAACCACCCCCCTCCGCCCCGCCCGCGGTGCTCGACGGGCGGCCGCCGCCGTCGTCGGCGTCGTCGGACTGCTGGGCACGGCCGGCTGCGTCGCCGACGCGGCCGCCGACAGCCCGGGCGGCTCGCTCGCCGCCTCCGACCCGTTGCCGTCCGCGGTGCCGGACGGCACGACGCTCGTCGTCGGCGACCCGACCACCGAGGTCGCGCTCGAGCTGGCCGGCGACGAGATCGAGCACGACTTCTCGTTCGACCTGGAGTGGGCCAACCTGTCCGGCGGCCCCCAGACCATCGAGGCGTTCCGTGCCGAGTCGCTCGACGTCGGTGCGGTGGCCGAGATCCCGCCCATCCACGCCACGTGGACGGGTGTGCCGGTGTCGATCGTGGCCACCCAGTACCGGGAGAACTGGCAGGAGGCGCCGGTCTACGAGCTCGCCGGGCGGCCCGGCGTCACGCTCGGCTCGCTCGACGATCTCGCGGGCAAGCGCATCGCGTTCAGCCCGGGCCAGGCGCAGGGCGCGCTGGTCCTCAAGGCGCTCGCCGCGGCCGGCCTGACGCAGGACGACGTGGAGCTCGTCGAGCTGCCCAGCACCGGCGACGTGTACTCGACCGCGCTGGCGGCCGGGGAGGTCGACGTCGCGCCGCTGGGCGGCACCCAGCTGTTCCGCTACCTCACGAAGTACGAGGCCGACGGCGCGCAGTCGGTCAGGCACGGCCTGCGCGACGACGCCGGCCACCTCTACGCGCCGAAGGCCGTGCTCGAGGACCCGGCCAAGGCCGCCGCGCTCGACGAGTACGTCGAGGTCTGGGCGAGGGCGAAGGTGTGGATCGCGGAGCACCCCGAGGAGTGGAAGCAGGGGTACTACGTCGAGCACGAGGGGCTGACCGACGAGGACGCCCAGTACCTCACCGACCACGCCGCCGTCCCCGACGTCCCGGCCGACCTCACCGACGGCATCGCCCGCACGCAGGAGACGATCGACCTGCTCGCGAAGGAGCTGGACGAGGACCCCCTCGATGCCGCCGACCTGTTCGACCAGCGGTTCGTCGCGGCGCAGACCGCCGGCGTCGAGGCGCAGCGTGCCGCGGAGGACGACCGATGACCGCCCTCGGCACCGTCACCCGGGCGGGCACCGCGCCCCGCACGTCTCCGGGCGCGGCGCGGACCGCCGGCGTCCGGCCCGAGGCACGGCCCGACGTCCGCCCCGCCGGTCGGCGGCTCGGGCTGGGCCGGCCGATCCCCGCGGCCGGGCTGCTCGGCGTCGTCGTCCTGGTCGGCGTGTGGGTGGCCGGCTCGGCCACCGGCCTCATCGACCAGCGGGTGCTCAGCGCCCCGTGGACGGTGGTCACGACCGCCGGCGACCTGATCGCGAAGGGCGACCTGCAGGAGAACCTGGGCGTCTCGCTGACCCGCGCGGCCCTCGGCCTGGCGTGGGGCGTCGCGGCCGGCGTCGTGCTGGCGCTCGCCTCCGGCCTGAGCCGGGTGGGCGACGCGCTGCTCGACGGCCCGGTCCAGGTCAAGCGCGCGATCCCGAACCTCGCGCTTTTGCCGCTGCTCATCCTGTGGTTCGGCATCGGCGAGCCGATGAAGGTCATCACCATCGCGCTCGGCGTGTTCATCCCGATCTACCTGCACACGCACAACGGGCTGCGCTCCATCGACTCCCGGTACGTGGAGCTGGCCGAGACGGTCCGGCTGGGCCGGCCGCAGTTCGTGCGCCGCGTGGTGCTGCCGGGCGCGCTGCCCGGCTTCCTCCTCGGCCTGCGGTTCGCCGTCACCGGCTCCCTGCTGTCGCTGGTCGTCGTCGAGCAGGTCAACGCCACCGCGGGCATCGGCTACATGATGGAGCTCGCCCGCACCTACGGCCAGACCGAGGTCATCATCGTCGGCCTCGTCGTCTACGGCGTCCTCGGTTTCAGTGCCGACGCCGCCGTCCGGCTGCTGCAGAGGAGGGCGCTCGCATGGCGACGCACGCTGGAGGACTGACCGCCACGCCCGCCGGGGCGGCCGTCGCCGGGGCACCCGCCGTCGCCGTGCGCGGCCTCGTGCGCGCGTACGGCGACGAGCGGGTGCTCGACGACCTCGACCTGGAGCTCGCCACGGGGGAGTTCGTCGCGATCCTGGGTCGCAGCGGCTCGGGCAAGTCGACGCTGCTGCGCGCCCTCGCGGGCCTCGACCACGGCGTCGCGGGGTCGGGCGAGGTGCACGTGCCCGACCAGGTGTCCGTCGTGTTCCAGGACTCCCGGCTGCTGCCGTGGGCGCGGGTGCTGGACAACGTGGTGCTGGGCCTGGACGGCGTCGGCCGTCGCGACGCCCGCGACGCCGGGCGGGCCGCGCTCGCCGAGGTCGGCCTCGCCGGCCGGGAGCGGGCGTGGCCGAACGAGCTGTCCGGCGGCGAGCAGCAGCGGGTGTCGCTGGCCCGCTCGCTCGTGCGCTCCCCCCAGCTCCTGCTGGCCGACGAGCCGTTCGGCGCCCTCGACGCCCTCACCCGCATCCGCATGCACGAGCTCCTGCGCGACCTGTACGACCGCCACCGGCCCGCGGTGCTGCTCGTGACCCACGACGTCGACGAGGCGATCGTCCTCGCCGACCGCGTCGTCGTCCTCGACCACGGCCGCATCGCCGTCGAGCGACGCATCGACCTCGGGGACCGGCGTGACGCCGCCGACCCCCGGTTCGCCGCCATCCGCACCGAGCTGCTCGACGCCCTCGGCGTCGAGCGGAAGGACGTGACCGCATGACCCGCACCGCCGGCCGCGACGGCCACCGCCCCGGACCCTTCCACCTCAACGCGTTCCTCATGAGCACCGGCCATCACGAGGCGTCGTGGCGGCTGCCGGAGAGCTCGCCCGACCACACCTCCACGAACATCGCCTACCTGCAGCGGCTCGCCCGCACCGCGGAGGAGGGGCTGCTCGACTCCGTCTTCTTCGCCGACGGCCCCGGCCTGCGCAGCGACGTCGGACGCCGCCCCGCCGGGTCGCTGGACCCGCTGATCGTGCTCACGGCCCTGGCCGCCGCCACGGAGCGCATCGGCCTCATCGCGACGGCGTCCACCACCTACAACTCGCCGTACAACCTGGCCCGGCGGTTCGCGTCGATCGACATCGTCTCGGGCGGCCGCGCCGGGTGGAACGTCGTGACCACGGCGGGCCCCGACATCGCGCGCAACTTCGGCCTCGACGACCAGCCCGCGCACGCCGTGCGCTACGAGCGGGCGGCGGAGTTCCTCGACGTGGCGTACACGCTCTGGGACTCGTGGGACGACGACGCCGTGCTCGGCGACAAGGAGCGCGGCGTCTGGGCGGACGCGGCGAAGATCCACGCGGCCGAGCACGCCGGCGAGCACTTCTCCGTCGCGGGCGCGCTCACCACCCCGCGGACGCCGCAGGCGCGGCCGCTCATCGTGCAGGCCGGCTCGTCGGAGGACGGCAAGGGGCTCGCGGCGCGGTACGCGGAGGCGGTTTTCACCGCGCACCAGACGCTCGACGACGCGCGGGCCTTCTACGCCGACCTCAAGGCCCGGACCGTCGCGGCCGGTCGCGACGCCGACGGGATCAAGATCCTGCCGGGCCTCGTGCCGGTCCTCGGGTCGACGGAGGCGGAGGCCCTGGCCGCCGAGCGCGAGCTCGACGAGCTCATCGTGCCCGAGTACGCGCGCCGCCAGCTGGCCGCGACCCTGCGCGTCGACCCCGAGGACCTGCCGCTGGACCGGCAGCTGCCCGCCGACCTGCCCGACGAGGACGAGATCGAGGGCGCCAAGAGCCGGTACACGCTGATCGTGGAGCTCGCGCGGCGCGAGCGGCTGACGGTCCGCGAGCTCATCGGCCGGCTGGGCGGCGGTCGTGGGCACCGCACCCTGGCCGGAACGCCCGAGCAGGTCGCCGACGCCCTCCAGGAGTGGTACGACGCCGAGGCGGCGGACGGGTTCAACATCATGCCCGCCGTGCTGCCGCGCGGGCTGGAGGAGTTCACGGCGCACGTCGTGCCGGTCCTCCAGCAGCGCGGCCTCTTCCGCACCGCCTACGAGGGCAGCACGCTGCGCGAGCACTACGGGCTGGAGCGGCCGGCGAGCCGGTACTCGTCGTCGGGCGCGTCGGGCGCGTCGGTCGGTGCCGTCGTGCCGGCGCCCGAGCCCGCCATCGCGGGGGTGGGGGCATGAGCGCCGACGTCCTCTGGTACATCCCCAACCAGGTGCGGCCGGGGCACCGCGGTGACGCCGTGACGGCCGACCACCGCAGCCTGGGCACGCTCACCGAGCAGGCGCTCGCCCTGGAGGAGCACGGCTGGGACGGCGCTCTGCTCGGGACCGGGTGGGGCCGGCCGGACACGTTCACGGTGGCGGCGGCGCTGGCCGCCCGCACCACGACGTTCAACCCGCTGGTCGCGATCCGCCCCGGCTACTGGCAGCCGGCGCACCTCGCCTCCGCCGCCGCGACGCTCGACCACCTCACCGGCGGCCGGGTGCGGATCAACATCGTGTCCGGGCAGGACGGCGTCGCGCAGTACGGCGACACGGTCACCGACCGGGCGGCGCGCTACGGGCGCACGCGCGAGTTCCTGCAGCTGGTGCGCCGGCTGTGGACGCAGGACGACGTCACCTTCTCCGGCGAGCACTACCGGGCCGCCGGAGCCACGCTGCCGCTCAAGCCTGTCGCCCGGGAGGGGCGCCCGCACCCGACGCTCTACTTCGGCGGCGCGTCGCCGGAGGCGGAGGAGGTGGCGGCGGCCGAGGCCGACGTGCAGCTCTTCTGGGGCGAGCCGCTGGACGGCGTCGCCGAGCGGATCGACCGGCTGCGCGTGCTGAGCGAGCGGGTCGGCCGGGAGCACGCGCCGCTGCAGTTCGGGCTGCGCGTCACGACCTTCGTCCGGGACACCACCGACGAGGCCTGGCGCGACGCCGAGGCCAAGGTGGCGCAGCTCGCCGAGTCGTCGGGGACGCAAGGGTGGCGGCGCGACGCCGACCACCGTGATGCCGATCATCGAGCTGTGGACCGGCCGGTCGCCGTCGGCCAGCAGCGGCTGCTGGACCTCGCCGCCCGCGGCGACGTCCTCGACGAGAACCTCTACACCGCCCCCGCGCGCGCCGGGGGCGGCGGCGCCGGCACCACGTGGCTGGTGGGTTCGCCGTCCGACGTCGCGAAGTCCCTGCGTCGCTACCAGGACCTCGGCATCACGCACTTCGTGCTGTCGGACACCCCGTACCTGGACGAGATCCGCCGCCAGGGCGAGCAGCTGCTGCCCCTGCTCCGCGACTGACCTCCGCGAGATAGAGAACCCGGACCCGCGAGATAGAGAACCGAGACCCGCGAGATAGAGAACCGAGCCCCGCGAGATAGAGAACCCCGACGCCGAGATAGAGAGGGACCTCTCTATCTCGCGGGTCCGGGTTCTCTATCTCGTGAGGCGGGAGAGGACGGCGTCGGTGAGCTCGGCGACGTCGTCGACCAGGGCGACGGCGCCGGCGTGCTCGAGCTCGCCAGGGGCCGCGTAGCCCCAGGTGACGCCGACGCAGCCGATGCCGTGCTCGGCGGCGCCGTGCACGTCGTGCTCGCGGTCGCCGACCATGATCGCGGGACCCTTGGCCGGATCGACGGGGGAGGGCCGGCCGAGGGCGGCGAGGGCCTTGGCGACGACGTCGGCCTTGGTGGACGTGCCCTCGTCGAGCGGCGCGCCGAAGACGCCGTCGACCAGCTCGGTGAGCCCGAACCGGTCGCAGATGGGCTTCGCGTAGACCTCCGGCTTGGACGTCGCGACGGCGAGCGTGCAGCCGGCGGCCCGCAGCGCGCGCAGCACCTCGGGAATCCCGTCGAACACGCGGTTGTCGTACATGCCGCCCGCGGCGAAGACCTCGCGGTAGGCGCGCACCGCCTCGTCGACCCGGTCGGCGGGGACGCCGTGCGCCGGGAACGAGGCGGTGATGGGCGGGCCGACGAACGACCGCAGGGTGGCATCGTCCGGCACGGGCAGACCGAGCGCGCCGTAGGCGTGGCGGATGCCCGCGACGATGCCGGGCGCGGAGTCGGTGAGCGTGCCGTCGAGGTCGAGCAGGACGAGCGGGGCGGGGGAGCGGGTCACCCCGGCAGGGTACGTGCCGGGGTGACCCCGCCGGTCCCGGCGCCCGGGCGTCAGACGGCGCGCGCGTGGGCCACGAGGCGGTCGAACGCGGCGTCGAGGGCGTCGTCGACACGCTGCGCGTCGGGGTGCGCGTCGTGCCAGGCGATCTGCTCGACGGCGGCCTGGTCGTAGGTGATCGTGGTGCCGAACTCGGGCACCAGGGCGCGCAGCTTGGCGCAGTTGAACACCATCGAGTGGGCCTTGTCGCCCAGCAGGCCGGGCCCGACG